>Ga0208852_1000272_pt1 | contig 14405 bp, 15 predicted proteins | sample LakMenEpi18Jun09_FD_150711 | JGI IMG/M metagenome (GOLD analysis project Ga0208852, IMG submission 150711) | Freshwater microbial communities from Lake Mendota, WI - 18JUN2009 deep hole epilimnion ns (SPAdes) | ecosystem: Environmental > Aquatic > Freshwater > Lake > Epilimnion/Euphotic zone ...
TCAACATCAAACGACTCACCACCAACAGACTTGAGCATTGCAAGTGCTGTAATAGCCCTTTCGCGTACCAACTGTTCAAAACGAGCTGTGTCGCGCACATCACCGGCACGAATACCGACTCGCAATGCTTTGTCGGCATATGCAGGTCCAATCCCTTTCAGGGTTGTGCCGATCTTGGCATCGCCGCGAGCATTCTCGGCAACAGCATCAAATGCTTGGTGCCAAGGAAAAATAAGTTGCGCAAGGCTCGAGACTTTCAATCGCGAGCACGACACACCACGACTTTCCAAAACATCAATCTCGTTAAATAACGTTGGCATGTCGACAACGACTCCGTTGCCAATTACGGGAGTGACGTGTTCGTACAACACTCCGCTCGGCACGAGTTGCAGCGCATATCTTTGGTCGCCAACAACAACGGTGTGGCCTGCATTGTGTCCACCTTGATAGCGGACTACGTGTGAATGAGTGCCTGCCAAAAGGTCAATGATTTTGGCCTTGCCTTCATCACCCCATTGGGTACCAACGACAACTGCGACAGGCATGCAACGCTCCTACTTAAATTGTGGGGAACGTAATAAGAGTCTAGTGCCTGTTGCTCGGCATCTCACTCGTCGCGACGAAAGATGCTCGGTCTACTGCCAAAGACTGTGACTGACTGACGTAATGGCACCAACTCAAAACGGCCACTTCGTTCGACGACCGAGACCGCAACAGCCAATTCGCGCTGCAGTTGAGCCACTTCGGCTTGTAATTGCGCAACATGTGCTTCGAGTTCAAGAACCTGGCGGATTCCCTCAAGATTCATTCCCGCTTCAGCCAATTCGCTAATGCGTAACAATCGTTGAATATCGGCATTGCTGTAGCGCCGGTTTCCACCAGTTGTTCGAGCAGGTTGCAGTAATCCGCGTCGCTCATAAATGCGCAGGGTTTGAGGATGCACACCCGCAAGCTCGGCAGCAACAGATATCACGTACACGGCATGTAATTCGCGTTCCATTGGTTAACCCCTCTTCTTTGCAGATGCTGATTGCAATATTGACTCACGTACAGAGTCTGTTGTTGCTGCAGCAAAATCGGTTACTGCTTGTTGCTGTTGGTCGTTGAGTTTTGTTGGCACCTTTACATCCACTGTCACAATCAAGTCGCCCGTCGATTTTGCTGCGGTGATTCCTTTGCCCTTAATTCGGTGACGTGAACCTGATTGTGTTCCGGGCTTGATTCGCAACTTCACGAGCGAGCCGTCAAGTGTTGGCACGTCAATGTCGGCCCCAAGTGCTGCTTCCGCAAATGTGATTGGAAGATGCAATGTGAGATGGAGCGAATCTCGTCCAAATACTTCGTGAGGAGTCACTCGACACAACACAATCAAGTCACCAGCCGGGCCGCCGTTGCGCCCTGGTCCACCACGTCCTTTGAGGCGAATTCGTTGTGCGTCATCTACTCCACCAGGAATACGCACATTTACTTCGCGAGCTCGCGTCTCGACACCTGTGCCTTTGCACCCAATACATGGAGCCTCAATGATCACTGTTCGGCCATTGCATCTCGGACACGGCGAAGAAAATGCGAACGCTCCCTGGCTGTCATCAACAACTCCACGACCACGACATTGCGGGCACTGTTTAGGAGAAGTACCTGCGCGAGCACCACTACCGCTACAAGACGAACACTCGGCCCCTGATGTCAGGTGCAATGTTGTTGTCAGGCCGTGTGCGGCATCGACGAAGTCGAGCGTCAGTGCAGCTTCAATTTCGGCCCCACGTTGTGGACCAACACCAGTGTTGTTTCGCCGGCGACCGCCACCAAACATTTGGCCAAGCAAATCGCTAATGCCGTCTGAACCCATGTTGTTGCCGTCAAACCGAAACGAACCAGGCGACTGTCTGCCCGGGCCACCATGACCAAACGACGCCGGGCCGGCTCTTCGAACTTCGTCGTATTCTTTGCGAGTCTCGTCGGTGCCAAGCACGTCGTATGCCGCTGCGATTTCTTTAAATCGTTCTTCGGCTGATGCATTGTTTGGATTTGCATCAGGGTGAAACTTGCGCGCAAGTTTGCGATATTCCTTTGTGATCTCTTTTGCTGTTGCCGTTTTAGGCACGCCAAGCGTCGCGTAGTAGTCCTTTTCAAACCACTCGCGTTGCATGCTTAACCCTTGACCTTGACCATTGCCGCTCTCAGCACGCGACCTTTCCATCGATAACCAGTACGCAGCACTTCAACAACCATCGGTTCGGTTGCTGAATCTGCAGGGTCGCCTTCTTCATGCATCACTGCTTCTGCAACTGATGGATCAAACGGTTTGCCAGCCAAGTCAAGAGCTTCGAGGCCGTGTTTTTGCACAGCACCCAAAAGCGAACTCCACACTTGCTCAACACCGGTTACCCCATGACTAGCTGCAGCTTCGCACGCGTCAAGCACGGGCAACAACGACTCGACAATACGGCCAGTTGCGCGATCCACTTCATCAGAAAGTTGTGTGGCAGCGCGCTTACGATAATTTTCGAAGTCGGCTTGCACTCGAAGCGCGATGTCTTTGAACTCATCGCGCTCCTTGACAACTTCAATGATGTTGAGATCGGCAAAAGCCGACTCGAGATCTTGCACCATCTCATTATCGTTTTCTGATTCACTCTCTGGATTGTCGGTCATGACAAGGTGTCGATTCCGAATTACTTCTCGTCGACAATTTCGGCATCAACGATGTCGTCATCATTTCCACCAGGTGCACCCTGGCCGCTTGCCGACGTGCCTGCAGCATTTGTATCGCGTGCTGCTGACTCGTACAACTTCTGGCTGAATGCTTGGCTAGCAGTCATCAACTTTTCAGTTGCTACTTTGATCGCCGCATTGTCAGAACCTTGCAACAATGTTTTGAGTTCTGCCATTGGGCCTTCAACTGCTGTGCGCTCTTCTTCGGTTACCTTTTCGCCTTGCTCGCGCAAAACTTTTTCGGTTTGATAAACGAGTGAGTCGGCGTTGTTGCGAATTTCTGCTTCCTCGCGACGAGCCTTGTCTTCTTCGGCGTGCTCTTCAGCATCTTTCACCATCTTGGCAATGTCATCTTTTGCCAACGACGACTGACCGGTGATGGTCATTGACTGCTCTTTGCTTGTTGCACGATCCTTTGCCGAAACATGCACGATGCCGTTGGCGTCGATATCAAATGTCACTTCAATTTGTGGGACACCGCGAGGTGCTGGTGGCAAATCGACGAGTTGAAACTTGCCGAGTGTCTTGTTGTAGTTAGCCATCTCGCGCTCGCCTTGCAACACATGAATTTCTACTGATGGTTGCATGTCGTCGGCTGTTGTAAACACTTCGGTACGACGAGTTGGAATTGTGGTGTTGCGTTCGATGAGTTTGGTCATCACGCCACCCTTGGTTTCGATGCCAAGTGAAAGTGGAGTCACGTCGAGCAACAAAATATCTTTCACGTCACCGCGCAATACTCCAGCCTGCACTGCTGCACCAATGGCAACAACTTCGTCTGGGTTTACTGTGCGGTTTGGCTCTTTGCCGGTGAGGCTCTGAACGAGGTCTTGTACTGCTGGCATGCGAGTTGAGCCGCCAACCAAGATGACGTGATTGATTTGTCCCTTTGACAAACCTGCATCGGTGATTGCTTGCTCAAAAGGCTTGCGGCAACGCTCCAACAAATCTGCAGTGAGTTCTTGAAACTTTGCGCGTGTGAGTGATTCGTCCATATGTAACGGACCGGCTGCAGTTGCAGTAATAAATGGCAAGTTGATTTGTGTCTGCTGATTTTGCGACAACTCGATCTTTGCTTTTTCGGCAGCTTCCTTGAGTCGTTGTGTTGCCATGCGGTCGACAGCCAAATCAACCCCGTGTGCTGCCTTAAATTGCTGCACCATCCAGTCGATTACGCGTTGGTCCCAGTCATCACCACCGAGGTGGGTGTCTCCGTGTGTGCTCTTCACTTCAAACACGCCGTCACCGATTTCGAGCACGCTGACGTCGAACGTGCCGCCGCCCAAGTCGAACACCAAAACGGTCTCGTCTTCTTCACCCTTGTTCAATCCGTAGGCAAGTGCTGCTGCAGTTGGTTCGTTGATGATGCGCAACACTTCGAGGCCGGCAATTGCACCTGCTTCTTTTGTTGCGGTGCGTTGTGCGTCATCGAAATATGCAGGAACGGTGATCACTGCTTGTGTCACGGTGTCACCCAAATATGCTTCGGCATCGCGCTTCAACTTCATGAGTGTGCGCGCGCTGATTTCTTGTGGCGTGTACTTCTTGCCGTCGACATCTTCCGACTTCCAGTTTTCGCCCATGTGGCGCTTGATGCTGCGAAACGTGCGCTCTGGGTTTGTGATTGCCTGGCGTTTGGCGACTTCGCCGACCAATACTTCGCCAGCTTTTGAGAATGCAACAACCGAAGGCGTTGTGCGTGAGCCTTCAGAGTTTGGGATTACAACGGCTTCGCCAGCTTCCAAAACTGCGACAACCGAGTTGGTGGTTCCGAGGTCAATTCCGACTGCTTTTGCCATGATGTGTACTGCTCCTGATTGCTTTGGGGTGATAAGGGGATTTCTTGTAGCCACCACGCTAGGGGTAGACAAAGAACCTCACAACCCTTAGATCATAAAAGTTGAGTGATATACACTCAACATTTGTCACATCTGGCAAAACTGGTAGTAATCATGCACCAGATAGCCAGAATATGGCGCAAAATGGCTGTTTGGCCTACCATTTGGGCATGCCTGGAACCTTGATCGTCCTTCGACACGGTCAAAGCACCTGGAATCAATTGAATCTCTTTACTGGCTGGCACGATGTGCCGCTTACCCCACAGGGAATATCCGAGGCCAAGGCCGCCGGGGTCACGCTGAGCCAAGCTGGGATGAAATTTGGTGCAGTGCATACGAGTTTGTTGGAGCGTGCCATCGACACCACCCAGTTGGTGCTGCATGAGATGGGGCAAGACAATCTGGCCGTAGTGAAAACATGGTTGCTCAACGAACGCCACTACGGGGCACTGCAAGGACTCGACAAAAAAGCAACCACTGAACTGCATGGCGCTGAGCAGACAATGATTTGGCGAAGAAGCTTTGACATTGCTCCCCCGCCGGCGCCACTAGACAGCCCCGAGCATCCTATAAATGAAGCGAAATACCAAGAGCTCATTCGTCAAGGTCTCGACAAAAATCTGCTCCCTGCAACTGAGTGTTTGCAAGATGTGCTCGTGCGAGTGCTGCCGTATTGGAACGATGTCATTCGTCCGCAATTGCAAGCGGGCACCGATGTGTTGGTGACGGCTCACGGAAATTCGATTCGCGCGCTCGCAATGCATCTCGAACATATTTCGGCTGCAGATATCACCGAGATGAATATCCCCACCGGTGTGCCTCGCCGTTACGAATTCACCGACTCTATGGAAGTGAAGTCGGTGGGCTACATGGGCGATGCCGCCAGCATTGCGGCCGCGGCAGATGCCGTTTCGCGCCAAGCAACTGCTGGATAAATTCCTCCTGGTTATATGTCAGAGGCATAAATCCCACTAGCGTGAGTTCTTCATGAGCACCACACAAGACACCCCAACTGCCCCCGTGGCCGGCGCCAAGCGCATCAAGCCATACCAAATCTCGATCGCGTTCGGAGTTGGCATTGGTGTCTTCACCATGATCTCGGGCATCGTCCCCCAGATCACCGGTTGGGAAGACGAGTCGCTTGTACACCGCAAAGTTTTCGAAGGAATTCCTGGCGCATTTCAAATTGCGTTCTACACAGTGATCCCAATGTTGCTCATTTGGGGTTCACTACGTTTTGCCGACCGAATTCGCAACTGGGAGCGTGGTGCACCAGATCGCCGCAAGACAACTCGCAAAAATTTCAAACAGCGCCTAGCCGATTACCGCGCTGGTGTGTACATGCGCACGCTCTTGCGCGACAGTGCCGCTGGCCTCATGCACTCCATGATGTATTTCGGGTTCTTGATCTTGCTCGGCGTCACCACAGTGCTCGAAATTGATCACCAGATGCCACCAGCACTCAAGTTTTTGCACGGCGATGTGTATAAGGGATACGCAGCAGTTGGCGACTTTGCAGGACTGATGTTTACAGGTGGCGTCGTATGGGCAATCGTGCGCCGTTACGTGCAGCAGCCGTATCGAATTCGCATCAAGACCAAGCCGGAGCATGCGCTGATTCTTGCAACATTGTTGGCTATTGGTGTGAGCGGCTTTGGTGCAGAGATGTTCCGAATTGCAAAAGGTCAGGCCGCTGGTGTTGACCTTGATTTTGAAAAATGGAGCTTTGTTGGATACCCGCTTGCACAACTTGTTAATGGTGCATCAGTGAGCACATTGACCACATGGCACCAGGGTTGGTGGGTTGCTCACGTTGTGGCCTTCATCGTCTTTCTTGCGATCTTGCCAGTCACGATGTTGCGTCACATCTTTACTTCGCCACTCAACATGTACCTCAAGGATCGCGAGCGTCCAAAGGGTGCAATGAAGGCAATGCCAAATCTCACCGAGACTTCGCTCGAAACATTCGGCGCGCATGTCATCGAGGATTTCACGTGGAAGCAACTGCTCGATCTTGATGCGTGCACCATGTGCGGTCGTTGCACAAGCGTGTGCCCAGCGCACGCAACAGGCAAGCCACTTGACCCGCGCGAAATCGTGCTCAAAAGCGGTGAAGTAATGGCCGCAACCGCTTCGCATGCCCCAGGTGGCAAAGTGTCGCCGCCAATTGGTGTTGACAGTGAAATCACTATTTCGGTCAACTCATTGTTTGAGCGGATCACCGCCGAAGAAGTCTGGGCATGCACAAGTTGCAAGGCTTGCGATGAAATTTGCCCGGTCAATATCGAAATTCTCGACAAGATTCTCGACATGCGTCGTTACTTGTCGTTGATGGAAAGCGACTTCCCTGCCGAATTGGGCAACGCATATCGCGCAATGGAAAACCAAGGCAACCCATGGGGCATGAACCAGGGTGAGCGTGGCGACTGGGCAAAAGATCTTGATGTTCAGGTGCTCGATCCTGGCGCAGCATTCAACCACGAGTACTTGTACTGGGTTGGTTGTGCCGGCAGCTTCGACGACAAGAACAAGAAAGTCACGCAGTCGATGGCCAAGTTGCTCAAGCGCGCAGGCGTGGATGTAGCGATTCTTGGACCAAGCGAAATGTGCACGGGTGACAGTGCTCGCCGCAGTGGAAACGAATACTTGTTCCAGATGTTGGCAATGCCAAACATCGAGATGCTCAACGGCATGGGCGTGCGCAAAATCATTACGCAGTGCCCACACTGCTTCAACACATTGGCAAACGAGTATCCGCAGTTGGGTGGCACATACGAAGTGATTCACCACTCACAATTGCTTGAGCATTTGATTGACAGTGGCAAGTTGGACGTCAGTAATGCAACTCTCGAAGAGCGCATTACGTATCACGACTCGTGTTACCTCGGACGCCACAACGATGTGTACTTGGCGCCACGCAATGTTGTCAGCTCAATCAAGGGTGCTGACCTTGTTGAAATGCCACGCAACGGAACTACCGGAATGTGTTGCGGTGCTGGCGGAGCACGCATGTGGATGGAAGAAAACATCGGCACGAAGATCAACGACGAGCGCGCAGCAGAAGCAATTGCAACTGGTGCAAGCCGCGTCGCAACAGCGTGTCCGTTCTGTTACATCATGCTTGATGACGGTGTGAAGGGTGCTGGCAAAGAAGAGAACGAAGTCAAGGTCGCAGACATTGCCATTCACTTGCTCGACGCACTCGAAAACGGTGAGCGGATTAATGCTGAGCGGCCAGCGCCACTCGCAGCGCCAATTGCCGGCAACTAACTAGCGAAAGTTTTCGAAGTATCGACTTGGGGTCGGCCCGCGCTGACCCTGATATTTAGAACCTCTCGCACCTTTGCCGTACGGATTGTCGGCAGGAGTGGTCATCGTCATGAAGCTCACTTGACCAATCTTCATGTTTGGATACAAGGTGATTGGCAAGTTGGCGACATTTGATAACTCAAGTGTGATGTGGCCATCAAAGCCAGCATCGATAAACCCGGCAGTTGAATGAATCAATAGGCCGAGTCGACCAAGCGAACTCTTGCCTTCAACTCGAGCAACCAGATCGTCGGCAATTGCCACTCGCTCAAGGGTTGAACCTAAGACAAATTCGCCTGGGTGCAACATAAACACGCCATCCTGTGGAACTTCAACCAACTCGGTGAGATCTGCAAGATCTTTCTTTACATCGATGACTGCTGAAGTGTGATTGCGAAACACACGGAACAGGTTTGACACTTTGACGTCAATTGATGACGGTTGCAAGCACGACTCGTCGAGCGGATCAATGATGATTCTTTTCGAGGCAAGGGCCTCACGGATGCTTTTGTCAGACAGGATCACAACGAAGCACACTATCTAAAAGCCTTCAGCTCTGACTAATAGCGAGCGGCGCCAAACAACTCATGATTTGAACGTGGTTTCGGGTTGGTACTCTCTACAACGGTTTCGCGGGTGTAGTTCAGAGGTAGAACATCAGCTTCCCAAGCTGAGAACGCGGGTTCGATTCCCGTCACCCGCTCAACAAACTGACAAGAGCCCAGGCGGCTGCAATGCCACCAATTATTGCCATCGCCACCGTTCTTGCAATCGGTGCTCGATCGAGGTCATCACTTGCATTCTTGGGTTTCTTTGTTGCACTCGGTGGTCTCACGATGGCCAACACATTGCCAACACACATTGCCCCGCCAAGCGCGAGCACTAAATATGCGAGTAAGTTTTCGCCAAGAAACATGGGCTAGTTGCGGATTGCGGCGTCAACAATGGGGTCTGTTGCCACGCTCTCAAAGCGGGTGTATGTCGAGAGCCAAGCCAGTTGTGCGGTGCCCAATGGTCCTGCACGGTGTTTGGCAACGTTGATTTCGGCACGACCCTTCAAGTTGGGATCTTGGTCATAAATTTCGGCGCGATACAAGAACATCACCACGTCGGCGTCCTGCTCGAGCGCTCCAGACTCGCGCAAGTCGGAAAGCGTTGGGTGCTTGTCGGTGCGTGACTCGAGTTGACGGCTCAACTGACTCAACGCCAAGACCGGCACATTGAATTCGCGGGCCAACAACTTAAGTTTTCGGCTGATCTCGCTCACTTCCAACTGGCGGTTTTCTGGTCGACCATCACCACCCATCAGCTGCAAGTAGTCGATCACAATAAGTGAAAGTCCGCCTTCGCGACTAATGGTGCGACGAGCCTTTGCACGAATTTGACCAACTGAAGTGCCGGCGCTGTCATCAATGATCAATGGAATATCGAGCCGACCAACAGCGTGGCTGATCTTTGTCCAATCGTTTGCAGATGGCCGACCAGTGCGCAACAACTGACTATCAACTCGTGCTTCACTCGACAAAATACGTTGAGCAAGTTCGGCTTTACCCATTTCCAACGAGAAAAAGAGCACAGGCTTCATCAATGTTTGAGCAGCGTGCACTGCGAGTCCTAACGCAAAGGCGCTCTTACCCATCGCAGGACGGGCTCCAATGATGTTGAGCGTGCCTGGTTGCAAGCCAAGTAACACTTTGTCGAGTTCTGCAATTCCTGTTGGTACACCGGTGATGGCGCCCTTGTTGTCAACGAGTGTTTGAAGTTTTTCGATCGCTTGATCGATCAACACGTTGACATTCTCTGCATTGTCTCCAATGTGGCTCTCGCCAATATCAAAAATCTTGCTTTCTGCATCATCGATTGCTTTATCAACGTCGTCTGGCTCATTGAATGCAATCTCGGCAATATCTGATGCTGCACCGATCAAGCGACGAAGGCGAGCAGTGTCGCGAACGATTTTTGCGTAACGATCAGCGCTTGTGATTGCAGGTGTGGCGTTTTGCAGCGTGAGCAATGCATCAAGACCACCAATGGTGTCGAGTGTGCCCGCGCGACGAAGTTCTTCAGCAACCGTTACTGCGTCAACTGGCTCGCCACCCGTGTTGAGTGATCGAATTGCATCATAAATATGACGGTGAATTGGTTTGTAAAACTCGTCGGGCAGAACACCGCGTTCAAGTGCGGCGGCTACCGCATCGCGCGATAACAACATTGCACCCAGCAACGATGCTTCAGCATCCAAGTTGTGCGGCGGCACACGTTGCGTGCTGCGTTGCACTGGTCGTGTGTCGCTGTTTGATTCACCTGCTATTGACATACGTCTACCTTGCCCGAACTTGCCTGTTGATCGCTAGGGGCATAACCATGTGACTTAACTGTGGATAACCACATGCAACCCCGCTGCGCGGAGCCATTGCGTCGCGTTACTTGGCTACGACAGAGAGGTTGATCACACCAACAACATCGGAGTACAGCTCGACTGAGACCGTATGGTCTCCGACTGAACGAATCGGTGTGTCGATGGTGATGTTCTTGCGATCAACAGTGATTCCTGTTTGATCCAAGAGCGCTGCAGCAATCTCGGTTGTTGAGATTGAACCAAACAAACGACCTTCGGCTCCGGCTTTTGCCTTGACCTTCACTGATTGTTTGGCCAAGTTGGCTGCTACACCGCGCGCGGCTTCGCGCTCGGTGTTTTCGCGCAGGTCACGAGCACGGCGCATGACGCCGGCCTGAACAACTTCACCTTCGGAAGCCACAATGGCAAGGCCGTGTGGCAACAAATGGTTGCGTGCATGACCAGATGAGACGGTGATGATGTCGCCGCGGCGACCAACACCTGCAATATCAGAACGAAGCAAAACCTTCATGGCTTATGCCTCCTCAGTTGTAGTTGGGGCTGAAACTTCAACGTCAGCTACTGCTACCGGAGATTCGGCGGCATCAATTGCTGCTGCGTACTTGTCGACAAATGCTGATTCGTTTGAACCGGCATCAGTGTTTGGTGCGCCACGACGTGGACGATCGCTACGTGAGCCACCGTCTTCCTCGCCACGACGAGGTGCGCGCGCTGCGGCAACTCGCTTGGTGTATGGCAAGAGTGCCATTTCGCGGGCGTTCTTGACAGCAAGTGCTACGTCACGTTGTTGCTGAACGGTGTTGCCGTTCATGCGACGTGCGCGCAACTTTGATCGGTCTGACATGAAGCGCTGCAACAAGTTGACATCTTTGTAGTCGATGTATCCGATGTGATCAGCGTGTAATACGTTTGGACGCTTCTTGTATTTGCGCATTGCAGCTTTCGCTGCCCTCGCTTTGTTGGTTTTACTTGTCATGTCTTAATTCCCTTTGTGGTTAATGAGTGGTGTGATTAGAACGGTTCTTCGCCGGTGTCATGAGGATTGACATCGGTGCCTGGGTTAGACCCACGTGACGCGCCACCCTGGCTTGGTCCATCAGTTTTTGGTGTGCGCTCTACTTGAGCAGTTGCCCAACGAAGGCTCGGTCCGAGCTCATCGGCGATCACGTCGATGGCGGTGCGCTTGTCACCTTCGCGAGTGGTGTACTCGCGCTGCTCGAGTCGACCAGTGACAACAACTCGTGCGCCCTTAGTGAGTGAAGCGGCTGCATTTTCGCCAAGTTGGCCCCATGCAGTGACGTTGAAGTAGGAAGTTTGTTCCTGCCATTCGCCATTGACCTGATAACGACGACCGACGGCGATGCCAAACGAGGCGACTCCACGACCGGTGGTTGTAAAACGAAGCTCTGGATCGCGGGTGAGATTACCTACGAGAGTGATGGTGTTATCTGACATTGTTGTTGCTCCTTACGAAGTGGCTACTAGTTCAAAGAGATCAATTAAGCAGACACTGCGGTGAGACCGCGGCGTGATGCTTCTTGATCTGGCAAACGGAGAAGTTTGTGGCGGAGGACATCGTCCGCAATGCGAAGGCTGCGCTCGAACTCGTCGAGTGCGCCACCAGGTGCCATGAGGTTGAACACCGCGTAGTAGCCGTCATTCTGTTTGTTGATTGGGTATGCAAGACGACGCTTGCCCCACCAATCAGGTGAACCGTGGACTGTGCCACCAACACCTTGGACTGCTTTGGTCACAGTGGAAATCCAACTGTGCGCAGCCGATTCTTCTAAGTTGCCGCTAACTATGAGCATTAATTCGTAAGCACGCATGAACGTGGTAACTCCCTTCGGTTCCAACCGGGGCTGGAGCCCCCGAGGGGGCAGGGTGGATATGTGGACTTGGGATCGTATCGGCACGAAGGGAGCGTGCCACACCCGTGTTGCAGAGATTGCCCGAACTAGCGCCTAGACCTACGCCTGGTTGACTCCGTATCGGATTTTGGTGCTGTAGCCATTGGCAATGAGCGCAACAAATGGTGCCATCGACACGACCGGCAGCACTCGACAACATAAGCCGTATATGTAATAGACAAGTTTTGGTTGGCCGAGTATTCGGAGTCGCGTTGCTGTTCAGTGCGCTGAGCAAGTTGACGAAACTCTTCGAGTTCATGAGGTTTGGTAATACAGCGCCCGTGGCTTGGGAGGCGCGGACCAAATACGTATGTCACCAACGCAACATTGTCTTGAACACAAATCGGGCACTTCACACTTGTTGCATCACCAAAGTTTTTTGCAGCGCGCACCAAGTCGGGATGTGCATCACACAGTTGTTCTCTTCGAATGCGACCGCGACGAAATTCATTGATCAGAGCACGCCGTGTGAGTCGGTGGTCAATAACGCCACCAACTGTTTCACCGCTGTCGTCGGTGAGTGTGAGTTGGCTCAGCCATCCCGTAGGGCGTCGAAAAGAATTCATTGATGCGAACGCTAGTCAGTTTTAGTTGCCCACCACTGTTTGAGCCTGTGACGAATTTCTACATCGCCCAGCATTCCTTCTTCAAGCCGAATTTCCATCAAAAATTTCAGGGCATCACCCACCTGCCTGCCGGCACCGATAGACAACATCTCCATCACTTGCGCTCCGTCCAACTCGGGACGAAGTGCTGCCAACTCTTCGTGCTTTGCCAACTCAGCGATGCGCGCCTCGAGTTCATCCATGCGTTGCGACAGCATTAATGCTTTTCGTTCGTTGCGAGTTGTGCAGTCACATCGCGTCAACACATTGAGTTCGTTGAGCAATGGTCCTGCGTCACGCACATAACGGCGTACTGCTGAATCTGTCCAACCCATTTGATATGTATGAAAGCGCAGATGCAATGCAACCAAGTCGGTGATTGCATCGGTGTCATGTGTTGAATACTTCATCGCTTTCAGACGTGCGCGCGACATTCTTGCGCCAACCACCTCATGATGATGGAAGGTGACACCTTTTCCGTCTTTGATTCCGCGAGTTTTGGGTTTACCAATGTCATGGAATAATGCCGCGAGTCGAGTAATTCGAAAGTCAAAATTCTCAGATGCGTCTGGTCGCACGTTTTCAACCACCGCAAAAGTGTGGGTCAACACATCTTTGTGGCGGTGAATCGGATCTTGTTCAAGTTTCATGGCCGGCAATTCTGGAAAGAAATGTTCGGCCAAACCTGTGTCGACTAAAAACCACAGTCCGCTTGTTGGGTGATCACAAATCATTAACCGGTCGAGTTCATTGCGCACACGTTCTGCCGACACAATTTTGAGGCGGTCATGCAGTTTTTGCACTGCTGCAATCAACTCTGGCACTGGTTGAAGTTGCAGTGTTGCGAGAAAACGCGCTGCACGCATCATTCTTAGTGGATCGTCGGTAAAGCTGATTTCTGGTGACAGTGGAGTTCGCAGTGTGCGACTCATCAAGTCGGCTGCCCCACCATATGGATCAACAAGTTCTGGAACATCGCTCGTTACTTCAAGAGCCATCGCGTTGATGGTGAAATCGCGGCGCGACAAATCAGTTGCAATGTCATCCGAAAACTCCACGTCTGGCTTGCGGGAGTCTGGAGAGTACGCCTCGGCGCGGTGCGTCGTGATTTCGTATGTCCGGCCGTTCTTTTGTGCCGAAATTGTGCCAAAGCGTTCGCCTGTTGTCCATACGGCATCGGCCCAACCAGTTAATAAGCGTTTGGTTTCTTCCGGACGAGCATTGGTGGTGAAGTCAAAATCCACTTCGTCCATCTGTCGATCGAGCAAAAGATCTCGCACGGTTCCACCCACCACATACAGACGGTGACCTGCTTTGCGAAAAATATCCCCGAGTGGCGCGAGTTCGGCCAACACTGGAGCAAATCGCTGTGGAACCACGGTGTTTAGGTTAGGCGTTAGCAATTGAACTTGAGGGACTGGCGCAAATTGAGACAAATATCGGTGAGACTGGTGAGAATGGTACGAATGAAACGTTTACGACGCGCCGCTCGGGCCGTGACCATCGTGCTTGGAGTGACTTGGTCGTTGTTCGGTGTCCTTCCCCAGCAAACGAATGCATTAAGTCTGGCAATAACAAATCCGATCGAAGTGCGCTTAGTTGCACAAAATTTCAATGTTCGTGCCGACGCACAATTTCGTTTCACGGTTGCTGTGCAAGATGTGGCTGC
>Ga0208852_1000278_pt1 | contig 14162 bp, 11 predicted proteins | sample LakMenEpi18Jun09_FD_150711 | JGI IMG/M metagenome (GOLD analysis project Ga0208852, IMG submission 150711) | Freshwater microbial communities from Lake Mendota, WI - 18JUN2009 deep hole epilimnion ns (SPAdes) | ecosystem: Environmental > Aquatic > Freshwater > Lake > Epilimnion/Euphotic zone ...
GCGAGGTGCGTCTCATTATCAATCCGGTATTACAGTGACGCGTAATCCAACAAGCTGTCCAGCTAGCTGGCTGTTTAATCCAGCTCCGCCGACTGCTGCTGACATCTGGTGACCTGGTGCGTAGGCGCGAGCCTCGTCGTCTGTTATCTCCACTCTATTGATAGAAGCAGGAGCTAATGCGGACTTTAGAAAATCTGACTGGTCTGGATGCCACGCGACCACATCGATACGCTCTCCTAGTAACAAGGCAGATATGCACCGTACTCTGTTAGCGCTACGGCCGACGCAGGCTGCTATAGGGTCTATCCCTGTCTCGGTGGCCGCTACTGCTATCTTGGTGCGAACTCCGGGCTGGCGAGCTATGCCCATTATGCGAACAGCGCCAGATCGCACCTCAGGTGAGACCCCAGATAGGTGATGCTCTACGATCTCTGGTCTGACAGCTGAGAGCAAAGGACGTGATGAGGAGTCAAGACGTAGTAGTTGATAGGTGTCTCCGACTGACCATCTCCTAGTAGGGAACCACTCTGTTGCTGGTAGAACAGCCTCGGTGTTTCCCTCGTGGAGACGCAGTAGAGCGACGTCACTAGAGGCACTCACGACAGTAGCAGTTACTACGTGTGGTTCGAATGTCTCTAATACGGTTAGACCGAGCTGAGCGAGAAGATTGACCGACATGTTGTTCCTTTCTGAACATCAGGTTCGGCCCCTTATTAGATAACTAACCTAAGCCCATGAGGTCTGTATCGGCAAACGTCCGCAGAGACACTATCTCAGAGAGTAGCGGATGAAGGCTGCCAGGACCAGCTTGACTTGGTATGACCTCTGCTGGGCAAGACGCGCCGTATATAGATCTCATCATCTCTAACTCGCTCCATAGGCTAGATGGGACGTTTTGCACCATAGAACGCCAGTCGACCTCAACTTTAGATCCGTCAAGAAGAGACGCGAGCGGCGTCTTTGTACGAAGAGGCCTGTTGGACTCAGATACTAAACGACCAACTGAGGCTGATAGCTCTGGTTTAGAGTCTATGTTGAGGAGAACCTCTGAAGCGAGACTGAAATCAGAGGATATTCTAAGCACATGCTCTGCAACTTCTCCTTGCCACCTGAGGTCTTCCATACACATACATACTGCTACTGTGTAAAAAGTATGCACGTACCTTGGAGATAGAGCTTTGGGATTTCTAAAGACACCGTGAACGTCTAGCATCACAGACCGTTTAACATCATAGCGTGTTTAGCATTACGGCGTGTTTAATATTATGGCGTGTTTAACATTATAGTACGTCTAGGTTTCGTTACCAGACTAGAGAGGTTTCCAGTTTGGCTAAGAACCAGTCTAGCGCTCCCAATGACGTGTAACTGCTAGATCCGAGAGAGGACGAACCAGAGATAGAACCACCGACGTACGGAGTGTCTTGAGACAGTGCTATAGAGTGTGCGTAGTCTTCACCTGTGCCGCCCGCCCTTGTCACTAGATCAAAGGTATCCTGACTGTCTAGACGTGCCACGCCGACATCATTAGAACCAAGTGAGGTGACGTTTAGGGGTGAGAGATAAGCTGTACCTTGGAAAGAGAGAGACACGATGAGGCGGTTATTTGAGTTTATGGCCACCTCTCCTGGTTTGTCTTCTAGGGTTGAACCTATCTGCCCTGACATAGACACTGAGTTGAAGCCTGCAGATAACAGTGCGACAAAAACGTCAGTAGAACCAGCAGACACATACAGGTAATCACCAACTCTCACTGTATCTGAGAAATAGCCGGCAACTGCAAATACAGAACCTCTCGAAGATACAGAATCTACAGAGTCAGCCCCGGTGCCTCCAAAACGCATCAAAGTGTCAGAGACTCCGGAACTGGAGCCGGTAGCTAAAAATCCGTCAGTAGAGCCAGTTGAAAAAACCGTGTTAGATCCAAACCTTATTGATGTCTCAAAAGAGCCAGCCAGCGCCCAAACGCCGTCTGAGTTTACAGATACAGAGGTGCCCATGTCGGTCCCTGAAGATCCGGCGCGAATAACCCAGCTAGGAGCTCCGCTGTAGGACATCTTAATTAACACAGCGTCAGACGACCCTGCTGAAGTTACAGAACCTGCGTCTAGAGCCAGAGTACCTGTGAAGGAGCCTGCTACGTATATGGACCTAGAATCTGACGCTGCGACTGACTCTATCGTGTCAGTTCCTGCAGAGCCGACGCGTGACAGAGACAGAGGTGCGCCAGTTCGTGAGATAGCCAGAACAAATCCGTCAGTAGAGCCAGCTGACGTGACGCTAGGTATAGATCCGCTAGACACAGACAAGGTTCCTGAAAACGTACCTGCCACCACAATAGGTCCGCCGGCGTCAGATACTGAGGCGCTAGACGTACTTGATGATGAAGACACCAGCAAGGACCATTTACAAGAGCCAGAGGGAGAGAACTTAGCTATAAACAAATCAGGCAACCCAACTGGAGTGCGTTGCGCGTTACACAGTGTAGCTTGTCCTGATATGTATCCGACGACAACTACGTCTCCATCTTGTGCTACAGTTACGTCTAACACCTCGTCATCTGTCGTAGAACCAGCTGAGAGTGAGAACCTATCAGGGACAACAGCGGAGGAGGACGGCGTTACTGGTGTTGATACTACAGAGAACGGGGATGAACCTATCGAGTTAGTAGCGCTCACTCTGAAGGTGTAGCTCACTCCGTCAGTTAGGCCGTCAAATACATAGCTGAGAGATTTAGTCGTTCGTGTAGTTGAGCCAGTAACTCCTGACGGTGAGGTGCCTGCAGAGGAGAGAACCTCTATGGTGTAGCTGTTTATAGGTGAGTTTCCATCATCTAGTGGAGTAGATATAGTGACGAGAGCCGAAGAGCCGAGTGGGGCGGCGTCTGGTGCGTCTGGAGTTCCTGGGTGGCTTAAAGTAACACTGTTTGAGGGAGGTCTGCCGCCGATAAATCGACCAGAAGAAGTGACAGAGAAAGAATCTCGATACACCAAAGATGACCCGTCACCGCCAACTAAAACGGCAGTGAAACGAAGATAGTTGAAATCACAGGATGCTGGATCCTGGCTGCAGTTGAGAGGCGCTGATAGTGAGTCTATCGTGCCAGAAGACACGACTGAGAAGCTAGACGCAGATGAAGTATCTATAGTGTCTGCTACAGGTCCTGAAGATAGAGTGCTATCAAAAGAGCACTCGCTGGTTGCTATCTCTACTAGTCTAGAGAGTGTCGAGCCGTCTATAAACCACGTAACTCTGTCTGGAACACCGTCTAAAGTTTGGTCTGAGAATAGAACAAGACGATCTTTTGACACAAATCCTACTGGGTGGTCTCTTCTAAGATTATCGCATCCAGTAGCAGACTCTACGTCAGCCCCCAACCTTGCTGATATTAAAGCAGCTGTGCGCTGTGCATCAGAGCGGGCGGCTGACGTTGAAGCTATTGTTTGTAATACACCAGACCAACGTACTATCATAGTGACCAGAGCGAGTGTCAAAACAGTAGCTATAACTACTTCTAGCAAAGTCATAGCGCGGAGAGGCTTGTTCTTTATCATGACGAAACTTCTACGTTTATAGAGACCGGTGTAGATGTACCAGAGCTTACACTGCAAGACAGAGAACCGGGTGATGCGTTGTTTGATAAGCCGAGAACTATCTCAACTGTCCCGTCTTGACTAGAAGGCACAGGTGACGATGCCAACACAGCTCCAGATGAGCAAGAGGTGGCCACAGAAGCACCAGGCACCGTCAGGCCGTCTGCGTCTCTGACGGTGACTACTACTGAAGAGAGAGAGTCTTGTGAGATAGAGAGAGACACAGACCCCGTAGAGACGCTAACTTGCGCTGGGGACGGCACTACAGTCACTGAGAAGAAAGCCCGTACCGTGTTGTTAAGTAGTACCTCTACACGTTGAACCCCGCGCGAAGCTGAAGCTGTTATAGTTAGAGAGAGCGACCCTGTTTGATCCGTTGTACCACTTGACGGAGAGAACGACAGACCAGGCGTGGCACCCTGTATGACGGTCAAAGATACATCCGGCATAGAATCACCGTGTCCGTCAAAAACAGACACCGATACAACAGAGGCATCACCTTGTGTTATCTCTACAGAACCTGCAGAGACGAACTTGGCTTTAGGGGTTATACTAAAAGAAACGTCGTCTTGAGAGCTAGGGATGTGTGTTACTATCTTGCCAGACCCTGAGTCGGCGCCGTAGGATACGAACACATCTGGAGAAGAGCACATCCCAGAGGCGTTAGTCAGGCACACAGGAGACGTAGCGTAAGCTCCTATGTAAGATGAACCACGTCTTAAAACCTTAAAGAAAACAGGATAGTTTTCAACAGGTGCTCCTGACGTGTCAGTGACGGTGACAGAACCAGACGGAGATATGGAATCGTCTTGCGGCACTGTGAATGGGTCAAGGTTGTTAGTTACAACGCTCGCATGTTGCTTTACCTGCAGCTTTGATGTCACACTAGAGAGCGACCAACCGAGAGTGTAGTCGCCAGAAGTGGCCGACGGTGCTTCTATAGAGTGCGCAGTCCATCCTGTTGATGCTGACAGAATAGATTCATTCACCGCGTTTGGGGTGCCTGTTACGTCTTGAGACCAAGAGGTGGCGTTGTTTCCCGCCAAATCCTGCACGACGGAGTAAACAACAGCAGTATCACCTTGGTTTGCTATTTGTGAGAGAGGGAGAGAGGACACTGCAGCCCCGGCTGAGTAGCTGGGTAGAAAAGTTATACGTTGTGTTTTTGAGTTAGAGCCGTCCGTGACAGACACTGTCATAGAGGTACGCGCAGAACCAGACAGAGTGAAACTCCACTCTACGTAGTTTAGTGAGCCAGCCTGGGCTGGGGCTGTTTGTGAATAAGGTAGAGTGAAAGGCGCTGAGGAGATAGTCACGCACCCGGGGTTGCAGTAAGACAGCGTGCCTGACGGGAGGCTGGTGACAGTCACAGAAGCAGAGCCAGTGTCGTTGTCTTGTATGTGGGTTCGAAAAGAAGTAGGAGAGGCAGTTGGGGTAACTACTGCAAGGGAGGCAGAGCGAGACTGAGCGAAAGAAGCACCATCTGAGACGTAGCCTATCGATGGTGCAGACTGTCCAGAGTAGCAAAATAGTGACGCGATACAAGAGCTCTCTAGAGACACTGCTTCTTTGTCGTTTAGCCAAGGCGGGAGGCACCTACCCTCAGGAGAGGGGCACAACGACGCGACGCGAGGAGCGTTAAAGACAGCCTGGTTACCAACACCTCCGGCTGGTAGTGATGATGGATTGTCAGTGGAGTCATACTGCAAAACTCCAGATGTGATCTGTCCAGCTGAGAGCGTTATAGTAGCTGGCATGCTGATGCTCTCAGACGGGAGAAGAACTCTAGAAGGCTGCCCCCATGTCCATGAAGAACACACAGGAGAAGTTGGGGCTGCCCATGATGAGCCGTTGTAAGACAACATACCTTCAGGCGTGACGCAGGTGTCGTTGTCTGGATTGTCTGCGTGTATCGTTATAGGTACGCCGGTTGGTAACGGGGTCTGGTCCTGCGCCCCTGGCTTTGTGTAAGACGACACAGATATAGCTCTACCTGACTCTGCTGTGTTACACGCAGAAGTGACCTGAGGTCCGGAGTCGTAAAAAGATAACCAGACGCAAACTGATGACTGATTAGGGCGCGTGTCTGTTTGTACATGTCTTTTGGACGTTTGGTTTGTTGCGTCTATCGTCAATACGAGGTGAGGCCTCTCAGAGACTCGTATGCTGCTATCTGTGACTCTCGCAGAGTCAAGGACTATCTGCTGAAGTCTGGAACCTGAGATGCCGTGAGGCATGTTGTCTGACCCATCAGATAAAACAAGAGCGCATGGTTCTGAGGTGTCACAGAAATCAAGGCTAGCTCTAAGTAAAACAGTAGCTGACCCATCTGGTAGCGCTGCGGCTACGACTGTGTCTTGTGAGGCGCCTCCTAAAAGAATGAGAGGTGTGTCTAGAGAGCTGTAGTCGCCAGTCATCGAGACTCTTAAAAGACCATGATCTTCTTTAAAACCTGGAGCGGGTGCTGAGATAACTTTAGTCCTTCTAGCGTTAGAGCCATCCGGTCTAGTTGCTGTGACGATCAACGAGAGGTAATCGGCCGAGTCTGCAGGCGCGCCGTAGAGAGACGCTGAGTCTGGTCCTGGGGTTACCTGATAGGATATCACAACAGGTTGCCCGTTTATTTGAACGCACGAACTAGCTAGTGACCCAGAGTCTGTCGGGTCTCCAGCGCACACGTCAGGAGGCGTAAACGAGTTAGATAGCAATACAGCGTAGTCGTTTGACGAGACTTGGTCTACTATAGTAGATAGAGTGTCGTCGAGATCTTGGGCGGTGCGCATGGCGACTCTGGACGATAAAACAGTGGATACTGTACCGGCCAAAAGAGTCATCACGAACACAAAGAGAGTGCTGGCAGCAACAACCTCCAGCAGTGTATAGGCTCTTTTAGCTCGCGGCGACATACATCCAGTGTCGCCACCTGGTTATAAAGGTCGCGCGGCTAAGCTATGACCGGACTGTGAAAAGGGTGACCCGAAAACCCCGCGCAATAGCCATGCTAGTTACGGTGTTAATGGCCGCTGTAGCTTCAGCAGTGGCGTTCTCACTTGCTAGGGCAACGGTGACGGAATCTGCAGCAGTTGAGGGTGAGTTGGCGCTGTCTTCAGCCCAGCGAGAGGCGCTCTCTGTTTTGGGTAAATTCGATAGCGCAGTCTCTGTTGATGTGTCTGCACCTCTTGACTATGTTTTACCAGAAGAGAGAACGAGATCTTGTGCTTTTAACTCAACTACCACGATGGTTGAGCCAGATAGCGTGTGGCCGGGATGGTGCCCTGGATGGTCTTATCCATCAGGACAAGAGCAACCTAGCTCGAGAATAGAGATACAGACACCGTCTGGAGACGACCCTGGGATGACAGTTAAAGTACTGTCGAGAAGTAACGGGCTAGACGCTGGGTATCTTGCGCGGTACGCTTTAGTTGGTGGAGGCAGGTGGGTTTATGCCACCACCGGTGGTCTAGACTTAAGTGAGAACGCTGCGTTAAATCCAGTAACTATGGGAGGCAGTGTCTATGCTGTAGGTGCTGTGTCTTCCGGATTAGAGGCAGATATAGAACCAGATTCTATCGTAGCCAGCGAGAGCTCTGTTGCTGGTTCTCTGGGAGACGTAACGGTGTTTGAACCAGGTGGGAGTGACATTAGAGAGGTGGCTCCTGGGGCTCTTACTACACGTAGTCTCAGCGCTGGTGTTGACTTACTTTATAAAGTTGCGTGCAGACATGAAGACAACGTCGCGACGCTATGCTTTAAACCAGGCATGGAGGTAACGGATATAAACGGTTTAGCTGTGTCGGTACCAGAGGGTGCTAAATCTTTTATGATGATACCAGGAGAGAACATAGAGGTGTGGTACTCAGAAGAGAGTATATCTAGGGAGAATGCATCTTGGGTGTGTCAAGACTGTGATCTGCGCGAGTGGTCAAGAACTTCGATGTCTGTTGATAAACACCCAGGAGCGCAAGGGTACTGGGACTCTGGATTTCTCGGAGAGTTCTCATGGCCCAACGACGGTGTTGTGGCGTTTGACGGTGACGTACAGTTTGGAGTCTGCTCTAGTTCTTTGATGGAGTACTCAAACGGGGAGGGTTGCCAAAGTCTGTCAGACAATAGTATCGCTGGTGTCTCTATGAGTAAATCCCTGAGTGTCGTAGGTGATAACATGCTTGTCGGCGCACCTGTGATAGCAAGTGGTGGAGCGCAGGTGGCTTTAGTTGCTAGGAGCGCTGTGTTGATACCTTATTGGATGCGGGCAACCGGCAGCGACGTCACTATCGACGCTCATCTACTTGGAGCTGGTGAAGGGTCTGTGGTGTCGTCTGTTAGATCTCTTCCTGAAGAACAGGACTACGAAGGAGTCGGCGATGACGACTGGGGTGGCTCTTTGGCTATTAATGGATCTGTAACGGGGAGAAATCTCAGTCTCGGATTTTCTGGGTGGAACACCGTCACGTACGCGTCCTCTATGAGAGTAAACGTCGGTGGAGCACCGTGGTTTGCAGGCACGGATCCTACGTGGGTCAGACAGAGCCTGTCTAGGTTCTCTGGATGGGAGAGCTGCGGATCTAAGACTTGCGGCGAAGTGACGGAGGTTAGTGACGAGCCGTTACCTGCAGAGCCTGTTGGGCTAGGGTGTCAAAAGACATACAACAGCGTCACTTGTACCTGGTCTGTAGGGTCTGCTATAGAGAGAGGGACAACTAGCAGCTTTGAACTTTTAATAAACGGTGGTGTCTCATGGAGTGGCACAGACCAAAGCGCTGTAGTTAGCGGACTATCTGGTAACACCTCCTACGAAGTGTCTGTGCGAGCGATAGGTTCAAGTGGGGTATCTGAATCTGACTCTATTAGTGTCACAACAAAGCCATCAGGAGTCTCTGGGGTGTCTGTGTCTGGGGTGTCTTACAACTCAGCTGACGTGTCTTGGAGTGCGTCTGTCGGATCGCTACCGGTCTCTAGATACGTAGTATCATGGAGTAGCGACAGCGGAGCTAGCTGGGAGAGCGAGAGTGTCTCTGGAACAACACTCGCTCTTACGTCTCTATCGAGCGATACAGCACACCAAGTGAGAGTTGCAGCTGTGACTGCGTCGGGAACTGGCGAGTGGAGTTCTGTCACTGCTTTTAGCACAAGTAACGTAACGCCGCCTACGGGTGTTACTTGCTCTGTGACTGCGTGGAACCCTAGCTCGCTGACGATGAACTTCACAGTAGGCTCTAACGGTAACAGCGCTGTTACTTCAATTGAGGTTGCGATATCTGTAGCTGGTGGATCTTCATGGACTACAAGCACCATAGGTTCTGGTTCTACAAGCCACACGTTCTCCGCACTGAGCTCGGGCACCTTGTACGACTTGAAAGTTAGAGCCAACAACGCCGTAGGATCAAGTGTGTGGTGTCTGTTGAACTCTGTGCCTACAAAACCAAACGCTGTCTCTGTTACACTTGGAGCAGTGACTTCAAACAGCGCCTCTGTGTCATGGAGCAGCGCCGCGGGAGCTGACAGCTACGACGTCTATCGCACAAGAAACGGCACACAGACATTAGTCTACAGTGGGTCTGGTTTGAGCTACACAAACACCGGATTGACAGCATGTACAAGCGGTTACATCTACACAGTTTACGCATCAGGCCCGTGGGGTTACACGTCAGTGTCTAACTCTGTGACGGCCAACACTACGTGCTGATACAGGAGAGATCTCTAAAAAGTCGCAGGTCGGGAATCTGACTCGAATGCGGCTGAAGTAGCCGTGTTGCAGACTTGCGCCGCGTGTTGGTCTTTACACGTGAGATCTCTGTACGTGAGATCTCACGTGTGAGGTCCTATACGCAAAAGACACACCCTGAGGTGTGTCTTTTGCCTCTGATGCCCTAAATAGCGGTACAGGAAATCAGAGAGAGTGTAGAGGTTAAGATCAGCCGCCGGTGAGTTGAGTTTCATTGACTTTGGTGCCGGTGTTTGTGAAGAAAGTCTTGATTGCTCCACCGAAGACTCCGTAGAGAGTAACAGCAACCGCGATGACTACTCCTGCGATGAGCATGTACTCAAGCATGGTTGCAGCGCGTGGGGAACGCTCGTGAAGGCGTGCGGTCTTGGCACGCATAAATATCACTGCTGAGCTGAACATTGTTTCAAACATTTTTACCTCCAGATTGTTACTGTAGGGAGTGTCGTACCATCGGCACGCAAGTGCGCCACTTGAAAACAAGGCTCTTTCGACCGCGTATCGCGAGATACGGCGCTTTATCCTGAGTGTGCCTGGTAATCTCTAGAGAGAGCAGCGTAAGAATCAGGGGCTATAGCCTCAAAACGGTCTAGAGAGGAGGAGATGTGATCTGGGAACACGAGAATCGGGAGGCCAGTTTTGGGTAGAGAGTCCCTCTTTAGAGAGTAAGAGACGGTGTCTGGCAGTGAATCTACGGCGACTAGACGGGTGTGAGGGTTCCAGAGAGCGATTCGATGTAGAGCGTCGTCGCGCCACACAAAGCCTGACGAGAGGCTGGTGTCAAAGAGGCGGAGAGCTGCCTCTTTACTAGACCACGATGGACGCACATTTAGCACAGAGAGAAGCTCACCAGACGGCGCTAGTAAAGTCACTGTGTGGCTGTCTGAGGATTCACGAACACGACAAAAAGAGAGGTCAAAAACCACCATTCTCTCACCTGATATATTAGCCACGGTACAAGGGTGACTTTAGATAACTCCCAGGCACGCAGAGATGAGGTGATTTTAGTCGAAAATAATGCTCGTCAGAGAGCAAAACCCTTGTTTTAGTGTCTCAGCGGCCGTTATGCCGTATCACCTGGATGTGAGCTCTTTATATATCTCAGAAGTAGGCTGATAGACGGGAGACGGAGCTAGAGAGGCTGAGTACCTGTCTACTGGGGTCTCTAAAGAGTTTTTGTCTAGCCTGTCTGTCCTTAAGGAACTAAAAGGTATCTGCCCTGATTTGATAAATATAATAGCCTCCCCTTGGCGATACAGTATAAACACAGGATCTATCCTCATCGGGGTTGTCAGAAGCCTGTAAGACAGCTCGCTCATAGCTCCAGAGACCGGTGGCAAGTGAGGGGCCCAGTACCTGACTAACCCTTGTGCTTGAGAGGCTAGATGTGAAGGATCGTCAGGCGTCTTGTCAGACGGTATATACACATCAACTGCCCTACCTGAAGCTGGGATGTCGAGTATGAGACGCATCTCTCCTAGTAGAACAAAGCCTACTATGTCTTTTATAGGGGCAGTCCAGGAAGCGTGCGCTCTTACGGAGTGGCTTGAGCCGTCTGGTAGTGTTATTAAGTCACCGAGTGCAAGTGACGCGAGCGGGGCTGAGTCCATGCTAGCTACTGTGAGTGCGGACTTGTCGTGAAACAGGTATCTTAAAAAGGTACGAAACTCACACCATGGAGTACAATCCCGACCCTTCCTTTGCAGGGGTCCCTTTATCTATAGCGGAAGTTGAGGAGCTGGCAGTTAGTGGTGCTAAGGCGCTAAGGAGCAACGCGAGCTGGATGAATCACTTTCTAACGAGAGTCATAGCTACCATGCGCAGCGCGCAAGACACCAGGCAACAGCTGGAAGGGGCTATTGAGCGAATGAAGATAAATTCTCAGATGAGTGCTGGAGTAAACACCACACTATCGCCGCTGGACGCTGTGAGATACCTCTCGCCTGAGCATCAGAGAGCGCTGTTTGACACCGTAGCTAAAGACAAGATGGATTGGCTTGACACGCAAGTGGCAGAACTTGAGAAAAAGCGTAGACAGGTAGAAACGGTGTACAATGCGTTGGTTTTTATAGATGATATAGCCCAAAACGATCCTCAGATAGCAGAACATCACGTTATTAAGAGTTTAAGAAAGGCTCTCTCTGCAGCAAAGCACACAGTAGATATAACGCTCATCCAAGAGAGAACTCCGTGGAGACCTATAGACGAGTCAGAGACATTATGAGAGCTCCTCTATCTAGGGCTTTGCACGTACAGTCAGAGCAGTACGCCACCATAGATGAGCTTGCCATTATAGCAGGCCTGACTCGAGAAGACACAATAGAGGGCGTTGGATCTTACCTTGACTCAAGAGAGCTTGCTATAGAATCTGAGGGCGGTGACATCTTTTTACTAACTGCACCAGGAGGACGTGTTGCTACGTCTGAGCTCCCTGCTAACTTGTGGGAGATCTTTAGGGAGAACAGAACGGTGACGCAGGCTGGACGTAGCTACAGAGTGTATCGATCCCTGGAAAGGGCTGGGTGGAGAGTTGTACCGAGACCAGAGCGTAGAGACGTTCGCCTATCGAGAGTTAATCAGGTAGCTGACCTTGGAGTTATAGTAGGCACTGACGTTATACCTGTGCTGATAGACCCAGACTACAGAGCGTTATCTATGCCTAACGGGGTACTTAGCGAGTATAATCTTGCAGGCTCTCCAGGTGTTTGTATCACAAGTCAGCAAGGCAGGCTTGATGAGACGGTCACTGCTGCCCGGAAATGGATGCTCTCAAAACCTGGGTATGTACATTGCTACGTGTTGGTGCTAGAAGCTCCGCGCTACGCACCTGTTTTTGTCACGGCTCAAGATGGTGGAATAACTTCCATTAATTACCATCAAGACTGAGCGCTTGGTTTTTAGTATCTGAGGTCTTTCTTAGTACGCGCAAAGCCAGAAGCGCGTCTGATATATGCATAGAGCCTGATAACTGAGCTAGGAGACTTATGTCTGGACTGCAGGCTGTCAAGTGCGCGCGTAGACTGTGTATGTTTGTTCTCGAGTTTCTCCACACACAGAGTGCGCTTGGGATGTCTGCTATGTCTTTAAATAGATTTCTGAGATTATAAACAGAGCAAGACGGGTCTGTGTCAGATGCAGTTTCCATTATCTCAACTGAGATGTGCGCTATAGATGCAGCGTGCTCGAACGAACCAAAGTCATGTCCGATGGCTGCTTTTATCTCGGAAACCGTGAGGACGTCTATATCTGTTATGTTCAGGTCTCTCTCTAGTAAAAGAGACCTGATAGAGGATATGTAGTCGGCGTCTGTAGAGGCGTTAGAGATGATCTCCTGAGTGCGGCGCGACACTATTATCTCACTTGTTAGAGGCACATTGAGTAGAGTACCCGTAAAGCAAATTAGTCAAGAGGCGGGGATGGCTTGTGTATAAAACGCAGAGCCCTAAGGGGCTCTGCGAAAGGTCAGACATGAGTTATGATGCCGGATTCTCCGAGATTTGAGCAAACTTCAGCGTCTACTTTGGCTGGTACTCCACTGCAAACTTCAGCCATGGAATCTTCCATGATTTGCTTTTGCAACGTCGCTACCTCTACACCTAGTTCAGCGTCAGTTTCGCCTACGATCGAGTCGTGGACTGACTGCACCCAAACTAGAGACGGGTAGGTCTTGCACATCTCATAGAGTCTCCCCATAGCTATACCGACAATGTCAGCAACTCCCGCTTGGATGCGGTAGTTACGGAGCTGGTTGCCAGTTTTCGCTATCTGATCAGAGAGAGCTTGGGTCAAGAGACGAGAAGTCGCCTCAGATCCCATCTGCTCGCTGATGTGCTCTATGAAAGCCAGACGAAGTGGACGTTTCTTGTTCTCAAACGCTTTCATCGTACGTACTCTCTCTTCAATTCGATTCTTGCGAACACGATCTCTAAAGACAGAGTCAGCCTCTCCTGGTAAACGCTTTACTCGGTTGGTGCCTGACGGCAGTGCAACTTTGTTGGCAGCAGCCCATTCATCACGAATGGAAGCGGCCTGCGTTTTGTCAGTTAAAGCAACGGTCAAAACCGCGCTGTTGAGGATTCCGTCAAACCTATTAGAGGACGAAGCCGAGGAACCCGACTCATTCTCAGAACGTTTGAAGCCGTTGTCCATCGCGACTGTGAAAAGTCGGCGGCGGCCAGTGACGGTTCGAATCTCCCAAGCAAGCGGTTCTCCACCTGGGCGGAGAACGACTGGGGCGTCGTATGTGAAAGCCCACTCTAAATCAGTGGCCAACTCAACGATTTCTTTATCGTAGCTTTCGTCTGTGTCGAACAATCCGAGCTGATTTGGTCGAGGCTTAACTGCCTCAGCCAACTCTTGGGAGTTCGGGAGGCGCTTTTGCTTCCTCTTGAACTCTTTTCTCTTAGGCTCGGCTGCCTGCCACAGGCGAAGAAGTTTGAAAGAGAGCTCCCAGTCGATAGGACCAGGGTTGTTCTTCAAGTTGTTAATGAAGGACTCGCACTCTTTAAGCCACGACGCTACGGCTGGGTACTGCTTGTCGTAACCACGTAGAAGCTCTCTGGCTTCTTGAGTGGTAGTGGGGACACCCTCGTTTGTCAGCTGACGAGCGAGAGCGGCATCACCTAAACCGTAAGGGATTCCGAAGTTAAGACGCTTACACTTAGTGCGCACGGCTTTTGCTTCTTTAGGGTCGGTCTTCTTGAGTTCTGCCACGTCGATTCCTAGGATTCGACGTGCTGTCATCTCATGAAGGTCTACACCTTGATGGAAAGCCTCAAGCATTGACTTCTCGCCGGCTAGTGTTGCTAGAACACGGAGTTCGGCTTGTGAGTAGTCAGCTCCGGTTA
>Ga0208852_1000279_pt1 | contig 14125 bp, 15 predicted proteins | sample LakMenEpi18Jun09_FD_150711 | JGI IMG/M metagenome (GOLD analysis project Ga0208852, IMG submission 150711) | Freshwater microbial communities from Lake Mendota, WI - 18JUN2009 deep hole epilimnion ns (SPAdes) | ecosystem: Environmental > Aquatic > Freshwater > Lake > Epilimnion/Euphotic zone ...
ATTTCCTGGATTAATAGCAGCATCGGTTTGAAGTGCATTGATGTAAGAGCTTTCGGTATTTGCATCACCGGCAGTTACTGCACGATCTTTTGCACTGATAATTCCAGTTGTTACAGTGCCTGATAATCCAAGTGGTGAGCCAATTGCAATAACTGAATCTCCCACTGCAATTTTGTCGCTGTCGCCAAACTGGAGGGCCTTTAATCCCGAAGCCCTAATTTTTAGAACTGCTAAGTCATACGGTGCATCGCGACCAATAACTTCTGCTCTGTACACTGCGCCATCGTTGAGAGTGACGCGAATTGTTCCAGAAGTACGTGCTGCCCCGTCGATTACATGGTTATTTGTCAAAATAAATCCATCACTATCAATTACAAACCCTGATCCAGTGCCACCACCAATTACTGATGAGGTACTAATTGAAACTACAGATGGCAAAACTCTTTGGGCAATTCCTGCCACAGAATCTGGAGCACGCTCAATAACGCTATTAGAAGAAACTAAATTAGCCCCATTAAATATCGAGGCTCCAGTTGCCGTCACTCCCAAGAAGCCTCCAACACTTCCAGCAAGTAGAGCAATAAAAACAATGTTGCCCCTGGCTGGTTTCTGTGTTGCCTGCCACCATGGGGCGGGCGGTAGATTTTTCTTGCGTGGAAAGATCATTGGCTTAGTTTGCTACAACTTCGTCGCAAGTAATAATCCGTCGCCGACTGGAAGCATAGAACTGACCCAATGCTCTGTGTCATTCTTAATGATTTTCCCAGCATCACGAAGGGCAACGGTGCGCGGGTCGCGCTGGGCAGCATCAGGAGTTTTGCCACCGCCAAAATAGTTATCGATTACTAAAACTCCACCACTTCTTAAAATTCTTAAACTCTCACCAATGACAAAACTGAGATCTTCTGGGTTGTGTCGAAGAACCACCATGTCATATGCAGTATCAGTTAACTTTGAAATAACATCAATAACAGAGTTTGTAATTAGTCGGACTCGGTTTTGTGCGATATCGGCCTCAGCAAAAGCAAGTTTGGCAATCTGTGTATGTTCCATCTCATCATCTATGGATGTAAGAGTTCCTGTCGAACGCATTCCATCTAGTATCCATAAGCTTCCGACACCAGATCCTGTACCTACTTCTACAACAGATTGAGCCTGCAGAGAGAAGGCAAGAAATCTTAAAAATGCACCTGCGCCTGGAGTTGAATCATTTACGCCAAGTTCTAAACCGCGAGCACGAGCTTGGGATTTAAAGTAATCCTCTGAAATAAAGTTTTCAGAAAAAGAATGTGGGTCTATGCGAATCATAAGGAAGTTATCCATTGGGTGAGAAGTCGAACACCAAAACCTGTTCCACCTTTTGAGTTTTCACCTGCATCTACTTCACTGCGTGCAGTACCGGCAATATCTAAATGTAACCAACGTCGATCACCGGCAAAATGCTCAAGAAACAAAGCAGCTGTTACAGATCCAGCAGAGAAATCGCCTTTATCGGCAGTGTGATTTAAATCTGCGATGTCACTTTCCAACGCTACCTTGTAGTCATCAACTAATGGCATCCGCCAAACACGATCGCCGGATATCTCACCAGCTTTTACAAACTCATCAGCTAGTTGGTCATCTCGTGTGTACATCGCTGCGTACTGTCGACCTAAACCAAGAGTTGCAGCACCGGTCAATGTTGCAATATCAACTAAATAATCTGGATCTAAGGTGGAGTCTGCGAACGCAAGTCCATCAGCCAAAACTAATCGACCTTCGGCATCTGTATTTAGAACCTCGACAGTAGTTCCGCCGTAATGCTTTATGACATCACTAGGACGTTGGGCAGTACCAGAAAATGAATTCTCTGCCATCATCATTAATGCTGTAACTTTCACCATCGGCTGTAAATCTACTAAAGCCGTCATTGTCGCAAGAACTGCAGCAGATCCGGCCATGTCAGATTTCATCGCCATCATTGTGTCGTATGGGCGCTTAAGTGAGATTCCGCCGGTATCAAAAGTAATTCCTTTTCCAACTAAAACAACATGAGGCAGTGCGCGAACAGATTTGACTGCACGTTTAGGAGAATAAGAAATCTGAATCATTCGTGGACCAGGTTTTGGAGATGAACCGCCTACGGCTCGAAGGCCACCAAACTCCTTTAACTGTGAGCCAGAAAGTATCTGAACTTTTAATCCAGTTCCTTGTGCAAATTCTTCGACCTGCTTTGCCATCCATGCTGGATTTTTCATATTTGCTGGCGTATGAATCAAATCGCGAGCGCGACAAACTGCCTTTGCAATCACAGATGCAGTTTCAATAGTTTTTTTATTGTGAGTAGCTATTTGAATTGTTGGAGTTTCATCTTTCTTGCCAGTCTTCATATTCCACATCCACGCACCAAGTGTCATGGAGATTGCATGGTCTTTTTCCTGCGAGATTGTTGAATACACAGTTGTATTTTTGCCTCGGACTTTGCGACCTATTGCAGCTCCAGCAGATCTCAATGAAGCAGCACTTTGATCGCCAAGACTGACTAGAAATATTCGCTCCGTCTTTGCATCGGGTGCTCCAACAGGGATTTCAAATAGCTCACCTGCTTTTCCAGTAGGGGCAAAGAAAACTAATTGCTCACTAAAGTTGACCTGAAAATGTTGTTCTAACTCAGAAATGAGCGAGCCGATAAATTCAAATTCGCCATCGGCATTTTTAGAGTATCCAACTGAAATTGAGTCAGCACGGACAGCGATATTGATGTCAATTGAGGATGCGACGGGTAGTGCGGACATGATTACCAAAGGCTATCGCTTTGGAATCAGTTTTACTTCTTAACTAGACCTACTGCCGCGTGTAATGCTGCGCTTAAATTGTTGGCCTCTTCGGCATTCATTTCAACTACTAGGCGGCCGCCACCTTCAAGTGGAATTCGCATGACTAGGGAACGAGCCTCCTTAGTAACCTCCATTGGACCATCGCCTGTGCGGGGTTTCATGGCTGCCATGTGTTACTCCTCTTAAAGAACTTGAGTGGATCACGTTCGCGGTGCTAGTTGCGGAGGTTAAGTATCTCGCACATTTGGCATTAGTAGAAATCGAGGCCTACATACCCATGATTGTCAGTAATCGAGCCTTGCCCTGCTCAATAATGGCTTTAACTGAGCGCTCAGGCGCCCCAAGGATCTGAGCAATTTCACCTGTGGACATAGAGCGCAAATAATGCATCGTCAAAATGATTCGCTCTTCTTCAGGCAAGCCAGCAATAGCATCCGAAAGGCTTTGGGATGAAGGGCTCATACGCCTAGGTTACTAAACTGCTTGGAGTTGTCGGCGAAAAGCCATGAGCGAGATTCTCACTCCCGCATAAAGACCAGGCGCAATCAATAAAAAGATTGCCCGTGGGGCCTGGATCTCTTCTGACCAATCAAATCGAGTGGTGAAGGCATCGATTTGAGTCAATTCAAATCTACCCGTGCCCTTAATTATTCGACCTGTATGAAGCACATCGCAAATATTTGGTGGCTGCCATGCAGTCACTGTCATGTGATCCATTAGACCTAATTTTCCAATTCCTGTAAAAGCTGCGATTGAAGTTCCGACTCCCTCACGAATTTTTGAAGTAACTTCAACTTTCGTAAGCAACATCCAATCGCCTTGGGTCTCCCATTGTCCAAGAGCCTGCCAAACTTTTTCAATTGGTGCTTTGATAGTCAAAGTCATTGCAATGTGATTGTTAGCCATTTCTTACATACCCTCACATGCATTTAATGCATCTTCAACAGTTGTTGTCCACCTAACGATTTCACGCATTCCAGGTTTAATAAATTTCTCAGCTTCAAGATGAATAATCAATTCATGTAATGGCTCATAAATTCCAAATGGATCTAAAATTACTACTGGTTTGGAGTGGAACTTTAAGTAGTGCCCCACCCAAATTTCGAAAAACTCTTCGAGGGTTCCGGCTCCCCCAGGCAAAGTGATAAAGGCATCTGAGATATCTGTGATCATGTGCTTCCGCTGACCCATAGTTTCGACAACGTGGAGTTCATCGTTATCGTGATCGGCAAATTCAATTTCTACCAGTGCTTGAGGTATTACGCCGATCGTTTTGCCACCAGAATCTCGTGCGCCTCTTGAAACAGCACCCATCATTGAAATATGCCCGCCGCCAGTAACAAGTTCACTTGAATGAGAAGCAATTCCTTGCCCAAGTTGATACGCCAGCTCTACATATTTGTTATCGATCGCAGGTGACGACGAACAAAAGACGGCAATACGCATGCCACCTAGAATAGGGGTTAGGCTTAGCACATGACCACCTCAACAACTGGTAGCCCAAATGGTGCGACAAAGGCGACGCAACAAATTGCATCTGGCCATGGAATCGCAACGATTTCTCAGGGAACAACCTTAGATGTTTGGTTTCCATCACCATCTCTTTCTGCATTATCAGGAAGCATTCCTGCTGAATTGCTGGCGCTAAAGGGTGAAGATAAAACTAGAGGTGTTCAACGCGAATTAGTAAGTATCGAAATAGATCTAGCTAAAGCACCAGAAAATGTTGCCGATGTTTATCTTCGTTTGCATCTGCTCTCACATCGACTTGTTAAGCCACAGAGCATTTCTTTAGATGGAATCTTTGGAATTCTAAATAACGTTGTTTGGACTTCTGCTGGTCCATGTAATGTTGATGGTTTTGAAGCTACTCGTGCGCGATTGCTGGCAGCACATGGTCATATCTCTGTATTTGGCGTCGATAAGTTCCCTCGAATGGTCGATTATGTAATCCCGAGTGGAGTACGAATTGCAGATGCAGATCGGGTTCGATTGGGAGCCCACCTTGCAACGGGTACAACCGTTATGCATGAGGGTTTTGTTAACTTTAATGCAGGCACACTTGGAACATCTATGGTTGAAGGTCGAATCTCTGCAGGTGTAATCGTCGGTGATGGCACTGATATTGGTGGTGGTGCTTCAATTATGGGAACGCTAAGTGGTGGTGGAAAAGAAATTATCTCTATCGGAGAAAAATGTTTACTGGGAGCAAATTCAGGAACTGGTATTTCATTGGGCGATAACTGTGTAATCGAAGCTGGAGTTTATGTAACGGCCTCGGCAAAGATTAAATTGCCCGATGGTGATGTTGTTAAAGCTAAAACACTTTCTGGGGCGAGTAATCTTTTATTTAGAAGAAACTCAGTTGACGGTGGCCTTGAGGCAGTATTAAGGAGTGGGACTTGGGGCGGGCTCAACAGCGTTTTGCACGCCAACTAAATTAAAGTAGGCAGATGGAATTTTGGTTCGACTTCTAAAAGCTTCTCCTCGTATTGAAACTTGCTTTCCACTACTTGCCGTTGCTCTGATCATCCCAACAGTTCCACTTGGATTTCTACTCAAGACTTCAAGATTAACTACATCTGGTAGTAAAAAAGCCGTGGCAGTTATTGATTGACTTATTGTGCGCTCCCACTTATAAAAATTTGGATTAAGAGTTGGATCTAAACTTGCCAAGTCTTCAACGCTGTGAGTAAAAGCTCTCTCACTTCCCCAAGCATTCAGCGCTGTTTCAGTGATGCCCCCACTTGAACTTCCAAACCAGGCAGTTATTGGTTTACCAGATTGTGTTAACACCAATCCTGCAGTATTTGTTACTGCTGCTTTCCAGAAGACTCCCCACTTTTTCTCTATTTCTTTGGCATAACCAAGGAATTTTTGATCAGTAATTTCTCCGTAAAGATCGCAGTCACAAGCGGTTCGGATAACTCCAGCTTTACTTAAAGCAAATGTGCGCGATGCAATCGCTTGCGCCTCTAAAGCAGCCAAGGGCCAAAAAGAAGGCATTTCGCTAACTCCCCACAGATACTCATCTGCTAATCGAACAGAGTTGGTAATTGCTAATCGAAATCCGAGTGAGCCTGCCTTTACAGCCCGAATCTGAACCTGTCCGTAACGGTAATTACTTTTTCTGTTTGCATGTGACAAAGTCATGATGCCATCTACGCCGGCTAGGTATCGGGTTCCGCTCCATCGAACTGTAAAGATTCGATTTCCTGGAATGCTTGAAACAATTTTGCCAGTTGTAATGCTAGGAATAACTGTTGATCCAAGAATTGAGAAATTCAGCGAACTCATTGCAGGGATTGTTGCAAGCGGTTGAACTCCTTGTGCATCACCAATATCACCACTAAAAATCTGTAAGGTTGCACCTTGAGTTCGCGTCAACATTCTTGCCGTAGTTAATTGATGCCCAATGTTTACGCGAAGAATTTTTGTATCATCGACGGTTTCCAATGCAACATCTTTATAGTAATAACTTAATATCGATGTGGCGTTTTCTCCAGCTAGTGCCTTAGACCTTGCACCCATCTGACTCATACCAACACCATGGCCATACCCAGCGCCAGTAATCTGAAAAGATGAAGGAGCCACAAAAGCATTAGATTGAACAGGAGATATTAAAAAAAGAGCAAGAGAAAGAGTAAGTAGCTTAAACATCCTCATCGATTGCTGCACTCTTTCCAACTTGTAAAAACTCTTGATAGGCATCAATGACTTGGTTAGGTTCACCGCGTGAAATGACTTTCCCCTTATCCAGCCATACAACATCGTTACAAGTCTCTCTTAATGTTTGCATAGCGTGACTGACTAAAATTAATGCGCGATCATCACTTCGAAGTTCTTTGACTCGGTTTAAGCTTTTTTCCTTAAACTTTGCATCACCAGTGCTAAGCGCCTCATCAATGATCAAGATATCTGGACGAACCGTTGCTGCTACTGAAAAAGCCAAGCGGGCAAACATTCCAGATGAATATGTGCGCATTGGTGCATCAATTGCATCCCCTAATTCAGAAAAAGACGCGATCTCATCAAAGTGGCCGTTAATCTCCTCGCGAGACATCCCCGCAGCTAATCCACCAAGATAAACATTGTCGCGGCCTGACATTGAGGGATTGAATCCAACTCCTAGTGCAAGCAAAGTGCTGACCGATCCATACACTTCAATTCGTCCTTGAGATGGCGGCAAAATTCCTGCAATACATCTCATAAGTGAAGATTTACCAGCACCGTTCGCACCGATCACACCAAGTACGTGACCATACTCAACATCTAAATTAACATTTCTTAATGCTTGCACCACTCGTGTTTGCTTTTTCCCACGCGCAAGAGCCTTAACGCGGGTTTTAAATGTAGGCCTGCGATCAATTGTCGTTGAATAAGTAAGACTGACATCTCTTACCGAAACGGCAATCTCATTAGTCTTGTGTGTATTAGAGACGGACAGCGAACTCACGCTCCCTCGATAAGAAAATGTATGTACCTATAAAGAAGATTCCGGTTGCCCATCCTAAGCCCGCAAGCATGCTGGAGAGCTCAGGGTTTTGACCGTAGACCAAGGCACGTGACCAAGAATCTAAAATTGGGAAAAGTGGATTCACGTATTCCAAAAAGCGCAGACCGGGCTTTAATGTTGATGCTTCATACAAAATTGGAGACAGGTATAGAAGTGTCCGTGTCATATATGGCAAAAAACTCGCCATGTCTCGGAAATAAACATTTATACATGAGATCGTAATCGCTAGCCCCAAAGCCAAAAGAATCGTAATGAGCAGAATTGGAATCGCCCAAAACATTTGAAGAGAAAATGCTGAGCCCACCACGGCTTTGATAACAACAAAGACAATTATTGTTGGGAAAAATTTAAATAGTGCGATCACGACTGAGGAAAGTGGCAACATAATTCGAGGGAAGGCAGTATTTAGAATTAATCTTTGTCCCGACGTTACGGCTTTTACACCCGAACTCAAACTATTGGATACTAGATAAAACAGAAACAGCGTTCCTGTTAAATGAACGTATCTAGTGGTGTCGGTTTTGCCACCGATAATCACGATCAATATGAAATAAACCCCAGAAAGTAAAAGCGGATTAATCACTAACCAAAATTGACCAAAAGCAGTATCAAAGTGTTGTTCACGAAGCTCTGATTTTGAGTGCTCGGCAATAAAAGTTCGCCTAGACCAAAGGGATTTCCAGTACTTACCTAGTTTAGGAAGCCCAGCTTTGAATGGCTCATAAACCTGAAGTGGGGTACTCACGGATGCAAGGTTACCGCAGGAACAAGCGACTTCGGTGATGTAAGAAAACCAAGTCCCCATGAAATATGCATTGTGAGCAGAACAGCAGGCAGGCAAAGAATTTCACCCAGAGACTTCCCAATCAAAATCGATGCAAGCAAGATGAATAATGCATAAATCAATGCGGGTAAAAATAGAACGGGATTGACTAACCATCCGGAGATTAATGAAATTAAGGTTGCAATGACTGTAAATGGAGGGGCTAAGTATCTGTAGTTAATTGTTCCCTGATGGCGCCTAGAAACAACTCTTCGCCAGCGACCGTATTGAAAATACTGTTTAGCTAATGCAATTAAAGATGAACGTGGGCGATATGTAACAATTAAGCGAGGATCAAAGAAAATTACTCCTCCCATTTGGCGCAAGCGAAAATTTAACTCCCAATCTTGGGCTCGTGTAAATCTCTCATCAAATCCACCAACGGCAAGTAAGGCTTCTTTTCTAAATACTCCTAAATAAACTGTGTCAACCTCTCCAGGAATGCCACCGGTGTGAAAACGAGATGCACCGACACCCAGTGGACTTCTCATAGCTCTAGCAACGGATTTTTCAAATATTGTCTGTCCGCTTGCATCCATAATCCCACCAACATTTACTGCCCCAGTTTCCTTTAAAACTTCATAGGCCAATTGACAGTAGTTTGTTGGAATCTTTGCATGTCCATCAACTCGGAGAATTATTGAATGAGAAGATGCTGAGATTGCTAGATTAAGGCCTGCTGCAGTTCGTCCAGTGGGATTTTCAATGACAACAACACGTGAATCCAGACTTGCAAGATTGCGTGCGATCTCCATAGTTTTGTCGTGGGATGGCCCAACAGCAAGAATTACCTCTAATGGCCCATCAAATTTTTGATTAAGAATGGCGCTTACGGAATCTGCTAAATACTTCTCTTCATTGAGAACAGGTAAAATTACCGAGATTTCTGCTCTCGGTAAGCCATATAAGGTATTGGCTGATGTCGACATAACCCGTACACGGTACCGTTGAAGTACTCTCTCCTAGTGAAATCAACGCGGGCAATTCGAATTTTTACCTCACTGTCTGTGGGGATCGTTGTGATTTCAAGCATCTCTTGGCTAGGCCTTGGACAAATAAGTGGTGCAATTTCCCGTATTGATGCATTCGGCGCCGTAATCGATAGACCTGATAAACCAACGTCAGCTTTGAACTATCTGATTGTTGGTGCAGACACTCGCGAAGGTTTAACAAAAGAACAGAGAAAGTTGCTCCGTGTTGGTAGCACTAAAACTGCTGCGGGTTCTAGGTCGGACACAATGTTAATTGTTCATATTTCAAAATCTCGAGACAAGGCAACAATTATCTCAATCCCTCGAGATTCCTTGGTGACTATTCCAGAACATCCTTCATCTTCGGGCAGTGGAAAAATTATTCCAGCCGCACTTGGAAAGATTAATGCAGCCTTTGCATTTGGAGGTCCACCGTTACTTATTCAAACCATTGAAGATGAGACTAGTATTCGAATTGACCATTATATTGAAATCGGTTTTGCTGGTTTTGCAGGAATGGTTGATTCATTAGGTGGAATTGAAGTGTGTACCAAAAAGGACATCGATGATCCAGGTAGTCATTTAGTTCTAGCAGCCGGAGTTCATACTCTTAATGGAATTGAAGCGTTGAAGTACGTGAGAACTCGAGATTTTGATGGACTTGGCGATATCGGTCGAATGCAGCGTCAACAACAGTTTATGAGTGCTGTATTGCGAAAAGTAACTAGTTCAGGGGTGTTGTTAAACCCTGTTAAGTTAGTGAATTTCTTTAATTCACTCATTGCAACTGTAAAAACTGATGCCGAATTAGATAAGAGTGACCTCTTAACTCTTGCAAAGCAGTTAAAGAATTTAACTGCAAGCAATGTCCGAACCTTGACTATCCCTCTTGGAAATGCCAATGCTCGAGTTGATGGGGTCGGTTCAGTTGTTAAGTGGGACCCGGTTTTAGCACCCGAACTCTTTAACAGGTTACGGGAAGACCTGCCCTTAACAGATATTGTCGAACCATCTCCATCGGCTTCAGGCAGTCCTACTCCAACGATTATCGATAAGTTCAAGACTCGTACCGCTGATGAAAATCCATGTGAGGCATTGAAGTAAAGTGAAGGCTATGGATTTAACACTTTCCGTTGTTGGTTGTGGTTATCTTGGCGCAACACATGCAGCATGTATGTCTTCACTTGGGTTCACAGTCGTAGGTGTTGATACTGATCCCGAAAAAGTTGCACAGTTGCAAAGTGGAAGTTTGCCATTCTATGAGCCTGGTTTAGACACATTACTTGCCCAAGAAGTGAAGTCAGGCAGATTGTCTTTTACAACTGATTTTTCTGCTGTAGAAAAAGCTGATGTCCATTTCATTTGTGTTGGGACGCCGCAGAGCAAGGATGGTCTTGCCGCGGATTTAACCTACGTAAAGTCAGCAGTTGCAGCTATTGCACCGTATTTAAAAAAGGGTTCGTTAGTAGTAGGTAAATCCACGGTACCGGTGGGAACTGCGCAATCACTTCGCGGTGAATTAGCAAAGATCGCACCTCAATCTGATTTAGCATGGAATCCAGAGTTTCTACGTGAAGGTTTTGCAGTTGAAGATACTTTGACGCCAAATAGATTAGTTGTCGGTGTTGCTAATGACATGGCTGAAGAGATTCTTAAACAGGTTTATAAACCAATTATTGATCTTGGCACTCCGTGGATTCGTGCAGATTTACCTACCTCTGAATTAGTCAAAGTCGCTGCTAATTCATTCTTAGCGACAAAGATTTCATTTATAAATGCGATGGCTGAAGTGTGCGAGGCTGCAGGTGGGGATGTAACCGTGCTCGCCCAAGCAATTGGTTATGACCCACGTATCGGAAACAAGTTCCTACAAGCTGGAATTGGTTTTGGTGGTGGATGTCTTCCAAAGGATATTCGCGCATTTATGGCTAGAGCTGAAGAGTTAGGCGCAAAGCAAGCCTTGGAATTTTTACGAGAGATTGATGCAATTAATCTTCGTGCCCGTCTTCGCGTAATTGATGTTGTACGTAGTGAACTCTCTCAAGAATTAACTGGATACAAAATCGCGGTTCTGGGTGCAACATTTAAGCCAGATAGCGATGATGTCCGTGATTCCCCGGCGCTGGATATTGCTGCTCAATTAAATGCAGCGGGTGCACATGTAGTTGTTCATGACCCTAAGGGTATTGAACCTGCCCGCAAGCGTTTTCCAAATTTGGAGTACGCAGAAAGTATAAATGATGCAGTAAAAGATTCAGATTTAGTTTTACACCTAACTGAATGGAAAGAGTATCGCCAGATTGACCCAGTTAAAATTGCATCATTAGTAAAGAATAAAACCATTATTGATGGTAGAAATATGTTAGATCGAGATCTATGGCGCAAAGCAGGGTGGAAGTTCCGCGCGCTAGGTCGCACTGACTAGTTATTACTAAACAGCTAACTCAATAAATACAGCACTATCACTCATCGATCTCTCCGATCATGTAGTCAATAGCATGCTGGATCTCATCTGTTAGTTCTTCGAGGCTCTCCCCCAGCAAAGTTATATGACCGACTTTGTGACCTGTGCTTACTTCGTTTCCGTACTGATGAAATTTAAGAGCTGGGGTTCGTGCCATTAAATGCAAATATGGGCGATACATATTTGATTTCTTGCCTGCAACCAGATTTCCTGTCACGGCTATAGGTGCAACCATTGTTGGGTCTCCCAAAGGCAGGTCAAGAACTGCTCGCACATGTTGTTCAAACTGACTTGTCCGTGCACCTTCTATTGTCCATAACCCTAAATTGTGGGGGCCCATTACAAGATCAGCGATAAATATTTCTTCATCCTTCACGAAAATTTCCACAGCTGCAACACCAACTACACCAGAAATTTTTGCTATCTCAAGTGCCAACTTTTGTACTCGCTCACTTAAATCTTGAGTAAGTTTTGGCACGGGTGCGATAGTCATAACGCTGATTCCATCTTTTTTCACATCACTAGTTGGTGACCATGTTGTTGCTTGGCCGTGTGGGGAGCGAGCAACCATGACTGTAATCTCATGATCAAAATCAAGTGGTCGCTCAATGAGAACATTTTCGGATTTCGCTTTGTATTCTGGGCCAAGAGAATTGATCAGTTTCAAACCTAAAGCTTCTTTATTTTGTGAGAGCTCTAATGCCGTCGAAGATGGTCGAACAACTACACCATCTGCTTCGATTGCCCGGATAATACTCAGTGCAATTAACTCATCTGCAAAAGTAACCACATCGCATTTTTTAGCAAATTCACGAATTGAATCTAAGTCTTTATAACTTCCGATCTCGTGTTTACAAATCTGAGCTGCTGAATCATTTGGATCTGATGCATATATCAAAAGATCGATGCCTAAAGCTGTAGAAGGAGCCACAAACATTCGAGCATGCTCTCCTCCACCAATAACTCCTAGGGTTGGAAATGAGTTCTTCACGCAACAATCCTAGTAGTCAGAATTAGTTTGATTTGATTTCATTAATTGATTTATGCCATTAAACGAGTACCTTTAACCCGTGCCTTCGAATCACCCAACTATTGTTCTAGCATCTGCCTCAAAGAGCCGTCGTCGCTTACTTGAATCGGCTGGTCTCTCACCGAAAATTATGGTCAGCAATGTTGATGAAGAAACTGAGTTCTTTAACTCAATGAATCCATCGGATATGGTCATCGCTCTTGCGATTACTAAGGCACATACTGTTCGCGAACAGATTGATTTTCCGGCAATTATTATTGGTTGCGATTCAACTTTCGAATTTGACGGTGAGTCACTTGGTAAACCTGGCACACCGGAAATTGCAATTGAGCGGGCGCAAAGAGTTCGCAGAAATAGTGGGCTGTTACATACTGGCCATTGCATTATTGATACCTTCAAAGATAAAGAGATTTCAGATCGAGTAACTACTCGCGTCAATTTTGCAGATTTAACTGATGAAGAGATTATTGATTATGTGGCAACAGAAGAGCCCCTGCATGTTGCTGGAGGATTTACACTCGATGGATTTAGTTCACCATTTATCGCAAGTATCGAAGGCGACTATACAAATGTTGTCGGAATATCAATGCCGTTTTTAAGAAAGGCTTGTGCCCAACTTGGATACTCCTGGCCGCAGATCAAGGGTATGCATTGATGAAATCAAACTCTGTGACAGTATTAGGCCATGGGAAAGACTGAGCTTTTATATAGTGATCCAATAGCCGCCGCCGTTGTTGCAGCAGAAGAGATCGCAAAGAAAACAGGGATTGCTGCACATGATGTAGCACTTGTTATGGGATCTGGCTGGGTGAGTGCAGTTGATGCACTTGGTACTCCTGCCTTTGAATGCAATGCAGAAGAGTTCACCGGATTTTTGCCACCTGCCGTGGAAGGACATTCCGGAAAGATTCGCTCATATGAAATTGATACAGATGGAAAAAAAATGCGTGCGTTGGTTTTTCTAGGTCGAACTCACCTATACGAAGGTAAAGGTATTGAGCCAGTAGTGCACGCGGTGCGAACAGCAGTTAAAGCTGGATGCAAAGTTGTTATCTTGACAAATGCATGTGGTGGAATAAATACCGCTTACAAAGTTGGCCAGCCAGTGTTGATACGTGATCACATATCCTTAACAGCAGTTTCACCATTATCTGGTGCAACTTTTGTAGATTTAACCGATCTATATAGCAAGAGAATTCGAGAGATAGTTAAGAAAGAAGATGCATCACTTCAAGAAGGGGTCTACGTTCACTGGCGTGGGCCAACCTATGAAACACCTGCTGAGATTTTGATGATGCGAACAATGGGCGCAGATTTAGTTGGTATGTCAACGGTGCCTGAAGCGATCGCAGCACATGCATTGGGAGCTGAAGTTTTGGGTATTTCTTTGGTCACAAATGCTGCAGCGGGTGTAACCGGTGAGAAACTCAACCATGAAGAGGTAATTGCAGCAGGTAAAGCAGCTGCTGATCGAATGGGCGCACTTCTCAAAGGGGTTATCCCGA
>Ga0208852_1000282_pt1 | contig 14047 bp, 3 predicted proteins | sample LakMenEpi18Jun09_FD_150711 | JGI IMG/M metagenome (GOLD analysis project Ga0208852, IMG submission 150711) | Freshwater microbial communities from Lake Mendota, WI - 18JUN2009 deep hole epilimnion ns (SPAdes) | ecosystem: Environmental > Aquatic > Freshwater > Lake > Epilimnion/Euphotic zone ...
TCCTCATCTAATACATCTAAAAGAGTTTGTGTATTTCCCACTATAACTTCTTCTGCCAATCCTCCTTTAACTAATTGGTCTACAAGGACATTTATATCATTTAAAGCCTCTGAACCCATTTGATTAAATACAGCTTCATTCTCAGCAATAATTTGATTTTTAATTGCTAATAATTCTTCTTTTGTATATGTGTTTCCTTTATATATATAACAAGCCATTCTTGTGTGTTTTAAATTGTAAAAATAATAAATTTTTTATAGACATTCAGGATTTATTTGCACCATTCCTTTTGAGGTTGCTAAATTTAAGAAGTCTTCATCAGATAATGCCTGTAATTTAACTCTTTTATTTTTAGGAGTGGGTTTAGCTTTTATATTGTCTAATACTAAAGCATTATCAGCAAAAAGTATCTCAGGATTTACATCTATTTTATGACTCCCTAAAGTCTCATCATTCATAGTGATAATTCTATCTAAAAGAAAGCTTATTAAAACACCTTCCTTATCTTCTTTATCTTTATAAATGTCAATTGCATCTAATTTATCTATGTTCAATTGAGTTGAAGATGCTCTTAAAGTCAATTCTTGTCCACCTAATTCACTAGAAAGTAAAAATTGTAAATCTTTTAATTTAGGGTCTTTTAATTTGCCATCTCTAACAAGTGCATCTAACTGTCCTATAAAATTAGTATAAATACTTTCAGCATTAGCCTCATTTTTAGTAAGTTCATTTATATCAATTAAAGCAAGTAATGTTTTTAAGTCTTGTATGGTATATCCTAATTCAGCTAGTTTAGGAGTACCCATTGGTATCATGATATTCTTAGTGGGGAAATTAGTTATAAGAAGATAAGCAGAACCTAATTTTGGGTTCTTAGGAACTCTGCCAGGCACTACTACTCCATTTTGATTTTTAAATACAGGTGTCCCGTTTTCCACCCCAATATAAACCATTTCATACTCTCCTGGAACTAATACTCCAGAGGCTAGTGCCTTTTTCTCCCATTCAGAGAACAATTCATAAGGTTTTCTATTAAAGTTGTTAAATTTTATATCTTTTATTGTAGCAATTGTAGGCTCTAGTCTATTAAGTCCTTTTTTATTAGAGATTTTTAGATTTTCTCTTAAAGGAGAATTAGGCGGAACCATTGCAATTTTTTCACCATTTGCATTTACAATAGATAAAGAAGCTTTGTTTTTAAAGTCTTTTTGTACCTCATCCTTATCATTATTCCCATTTTCATTATTCTCCACTATTTCTACTTCTGTACCAATAATATCCGCAGCCACTGCAACATCATTAATTACTTCGCTGAATCCATTAGGTTGCACAAATTCAACATAATTTTTAGATAGTACAGGGGTTAGTGTATCAGCGTATCTTAATTGATATACGCCTGTACCTTCAAAAGTTTTTGGAGCAAACCAATTGTTAGCCTTGTATATATTTCTCACGTCTTCTAAAGACTTTCTTTTCTTTCCGATATTATTCGCAAGATCAGTATCCCCAAATATTGTTATCATATAGAAGCCTCCATCAGTTTCTTTAACTTGGATATAGACACCTTTTCCTAAACCAGCAAATACTCCTTTAGGGGTTTCTTCCTCTATTACCTCTTTAGGAGTATCTTTAGTGGCTTTATTTTTATCTTCTGCTTTCATGTTTTTTTCCGTAACAGTAACAGGAACCTCTGTTGTTGTAGGAGTTTCTGGTTCAAGTACTACCAAAGAATCTTCTTTCAATTTATCCGCAGGGGTTATAGGGGCATCTGCCTCATCTAAAGGAATTTCATCAAATGACTCTACCTCTTCTTGGGTTAACAGCCCTTCTTCTTTCAAAGTAGTTAATATTGGAGTGCTAGTTGCAAGCTGCAATAATGTTCTACTAATAGCATTATCATTATTAGGAATTGTATTAAAACTATTTTTACCAATACTTAAATTAGTTAATCCATTTTGAGTTGTAGAAGTATTATCCACTCTAATAGGCAAAACATTTATAGAAGCCACTGTTATTCCATTATCTTGGAAAATAGCTTGTATTTCAGTGAGGCTATTAGACCACCCTGAAGCTGACGCAGCATAGTTACCTGCTGAAAAAGATTTAAAATCAATTAAGTGTACATTTCCTTCATTATCAACCACTGTCAATATAGGAGTGGTAGCTATGCCATCATAGCCTCTTACTTCATCTTCAGAAAGCTTTGAAATAACTACATCATCATTAAACTTATAAGCAAATCCTTTTGCATCTAAATCTGCTTTTAATGCTAATATTGTTTCTGCTATAAATTGTAAACTTCTATTATCAATACCTACTTCTGTATCAAACCCAGATTCAATAATAACTTTGTTTATTATCTGAGATACATTATAAGGCGTTAGTAATAATGAATTGTTAAATACTTGTTTAGCTATTTCACTAATAACTGCATTTGTCAATACCGTATTTCTTTCTTCTTGAGTCATCATAGTTGGAGAAACACTATATCCAGCAGGTTTGTATAAAGCACCTTCAACCTCAAACATAGGATTACCATTCACTTGTCTAGGGGTTTTTTCAACAAAAACAGCAGAAACTCCCTCTAAACGTGTTTCATCTTGAGTAGACAGTTGTTTATTTAAATAAGTTCTCACTGCTTTTTTGGTTTGAGCATAAGACTTTTTCTTATTAAATCCTAATCTTTTTGCATACTCATACACTTGTTCCTTATCATCTAAAATAGCTTTTATATCTTCCTTATTTTTAGGAGCAGTAACTTGTACTCTGTCTTTAGGTTGTTTTGTACCTGTAGTATATTCAAGACCTATCAATCTTCCTACATCACCTAAAGTACCTTTATTTTCTGCTAATTTTTTAGAAAGTGCGTTTTTTTCTTTAATATTACTTTTAAAAGCTTGGAATTGTTCCAAACTAATAGGAGCTTCTTTAGAGTCGAATACTTCCACTCCATATTCTTTTTTCAAGGTAGAGTTTGATTTTTCCAAAGCGTTATATGCATCTAAATAATCAGCATAAGCATCATTGATTTCACTTTGCTCAATCTCTTCATCAGTGGCATCTACTCCTGCCATAGATTGTATTTTCTCTTGTAATACAAAACTAGCAGTTCTAAACTCATTAAACCTATCTATGGTCTCGTTTTGCGTATCAAACCTACCTGCTTTATATTGCTTCTTTAAAGTATTGATAGTTTCATCACTAGTCTTAATAGCTTTCTCTAAATTTTGCTTTTTTACTTGTAATTCTTGGGTATCTGTCCCATCTATCTTAGCGGTTTCTATCTCAGCGTTTACTTGTTCCAATTGGCTCATAGCCATTTGTTTATCCATAATGGCACTGCTTACTGCTTTATACGCATAACTACCTTCCTTACTATTTCTTGCTCTTATAAGGTCAGGAGCTTCAGAAGTAACTTGATTTAACTCTTGTATATATTGCTTTTGTACAGGCTTAGTTTCTTTGTTAAAAGTATCTATAAAGGAAGTTAAATTGTTATTACTTAATTGAAGTTGCTCATACTCACTAATTTGTTTACCTAATTCTTGGGAGAGAGGATTGCTACCAACTATTTTATAAGTACCTTCAGGGGAAACAGAGATATTTCCTTTAGCAGCTTCTTCATCTAAAGCAATTTTCTTTTCAGCTAATTCTCTTTCATTTAAACTTTGTCTGATAATAGCATTATCAAAAGTTCTCCCGCTATTAATTTTGTCTAAACTTTGTTCTGTCTCTCCAATAGAGTTTACAAATCCTTTTATTACAGGATTTGCAAAGTTTAAGGTAGCTAAAGCTTCATCATTAACTCCAAGTTCTGATTTTCTTGCATTATAAGAGGCTTTTAATGCGTTATAATCAGTCATCATTTTTGCTTGGTCTGCTTCAGAAAATTTATTATTACCACTCTGAGTCATAATATCCACCATAGAAGTAAAAGTAGCTTCATTTTCAAAAGCTGTTTTTAAATAATCTTCTTTGGAAAAAGGACCTTTAGTTGACATAGATTTAACTAAATCCATTCCTGTAGATAATGTACCACCTGTTAAAAAAGAAGTTATTGCCACATCTGGATTTAAAAAATTCAAATCCTTTAAAGTTTCTTGGTTATATGCTTTATCTCCTGTTATTTTTTCATTAATAAAATTAGCTGCAACATTAATAAGAGGCTCTAATACAACTTCTTCTGTAGCTTCTTCTGCTCCCACTCTTCCAGTTCTTTTTAAGAATCTTCCCGCTGAAGACATAATATTCTGAAACATTACTTTGTTAATAGCGGCATTAGTTAACTTTTCTCTTAAAGTTATATTAGGAATTTTAGCAAATTCTTTGTTAATGATTTTCACTGCTTCAGCAGTAGCTTCGATAGCTTCAGGCATTATCACCTTATTTATATCATTCCCTGTTAATCCTATTGCTTTACTTTGTAAGGTAGATGTGAGCAATGTTCCTAATGCCAAAGCACCAGAAGTAGCTAATGCAGGAAAAGGATTGTCTTTGTCCTGTGCAGCTTCTTGATATTTCTTGTATATGGAAGGATATTGCTCTGTCATGTTAGTGCCAACATTAATCATAAACTCAGCTCCTTTAGCTAACCTTAATCTTCTCTCCTTAGACGCTCCTTTTATTAATGCTCCTGCAATTTTACCTGCTCCTGCTCCTACTAACAAAGATGGCATTTCCTCCACTATTTCTGGAGCCATACTATTCCAAACATTCTCTAAAAATACTGCTTTTCCACCATCAGTTTCCCACAAAGATTTACCGTTTGCCAATATTTCGTCTTTGTTTGTCTCAAAATCATTTGCAAGCCATTTCATTACTTCTGGATTATTGATTGTATATTCCATACCCCCACCAAAAGCATTTAATATATCACCTTCAGGAGTATATTGAACCTTTACTATATCTCCCGTAGGCAATGTTCTGTCAATATATTTATCGTCTTTAAATATAGATAGTTTAAAGTGACTATCTTGCTGAGTTAAATTATCAAATAAATCAGTATTATTTATAATATTTTCAGTCCACTCAGGAGTATAAGCCTCCCCTCCTCTAAAAGGGGCTGTGGCTAATTGAGTAGCTATTTGAGCGGCAGCCGCTGTTTGGTTTGCGGTAAAATCCCCCGCTTTTAATGCAGTCCAAGCAGTATTATACAACGCTTTATCAAACCCTGCTTTAGATAAAACACCCTGTTCTTCTACATTTTTATCTAATATAGCTGTGCGGATTGCTTCTTTTCTTCCTATATTTTCTACTTTATTTAGGGTCCCAAAAGCATTGGCTTTTTCTTGATTATAAAGATCTACGTTAGCCAAAGATAACAATCTCCATTTACCCTCCCGTATTGGAGTAATAGCAGATTTACTATAAGTATCTGCTATATTCTGAAAATCAGGATTATTAAATAGTTTTATATCATTTTCTGATAACTTACCTATATTTGGGTAGGCACCTTCTTCCACCTGCTTTTTTGCAGTCAAATATGTGTCTATTTTTCCGATTACTTCCGACTTAGGTATACCAATTTCAGACTGTATTTTATCATATAACGGAGTTAGACTATTATCTAAGTTGTTAGCAGCCAGGTTATATGCTTTCTCTATAGCTTCTCTTTCTAATTGTTCTGCAGTTAGGTTTGTAAACTTTTCTGTCTTTATCTTTTTTGCGGCTAAAGCTATCAAAGGATTCCATATAACCGTCAAATAATCAAGCGTACCCCATTTTTTATCATCTTCTTTTATTTCCGCTGTCGGGAACCATTTTGTGGTAATTTCCCCTATTTTTTCTCTGGCTTTTTTAGACCCAGATTCTATAGATGGGTCAATATATGAACCCGCTTTTTTCATTGCTTCTGCGTCATTATAAGGTGCATTTTTAAAAGGATTAACTCCTTTTTCTACATAATCCAAAAACTTTTGATTCACATTTTTAAGGGTCTCTGCTTTTGAAATATCGTCATCTACTTTTGTATTATAATCCCATGTATTTTTAACTGTGTTTATTACTTTCTTCCAGCTTGAAATAAAATTAGGACTATCAGTTTTATCTTCTTTACTTAATTCAGCTAAATAACTCTTTTTCTCCTTAGCTCTGGTTTCAATCGTTGTTTTATTTGCTTGAATTTTATTTTTATAATTTATAATATCTTGCTCTTGTTCTATAGGAGTTAAATTCCTACCCTCTCTTCTAAGTTTTTCTGCATTTAAATTTAAAATCTCTTGTTCTTTTTGTCTAGTATAATCCACTTTATATGTTTTTACTAATGGTTCCGCCCCAAAAATAGCAAATCTACTCGGAATATAGGCAGCGTAATTACTAGGGTCTTCCTGTAACTTATTATACTTATCCTCTACTGCTTTTATTTTTTGGGCATATTCTTTATCTAGTACAGTTATAGGAGTTGTTTTAGTGAAAGGATAGGGAGTTTCAGGGTTTAAATTCGGCTCTTCAAACTTTTCACTAATAAGTTCTACTTTAGGTTTTTTTTCCTCATCTCCAAACAAGAAAGTTTTAACTCCTTCAAAAAAACCTGGCTCTTCTTTCTTAGGAGTTACCGTGGTTTGTTGTATAGGAGTTTGTTGATTTGTTAAAGTATTAGAGTATTTAGATTTAAATTCCGCAATATTTGGTACCAATATATTGGCATTATTTAATTTTGAATGTAATATTTCAAGTCCCTTATCATTACCATACTTTTGTTCAAAAGTATTATAATCTGGTACTTGAACATTTGCTTTGTTTAATTTATCATATAATAATTTTAAATTTCCCATTTTATAAACCTATATTTATTTTTTGTGTATCATTAGTTGTAGTACCATCCGCTGAATACTCAGAAGCACCTATAGCTTTTTCAAAATCTGGTTTAGATACTTGTCTCCATTTTTTTATAGAACCATTGCCATATTCAATAAGTACTCCCTTATCAGATTCCTCAAATTTACCCGTAGGTAAAAATGGATTTACGTTCGTACCTGGAGGACCTACAATTTCTGGAGGAGCAGCTACGAGTTTACCCGCATTATCTTTTACATAATATTTTATGGGGTTATTTACCGCATCATAAGGTACAAATTCTCCATTTTTATTTGTAGATCCCTTAAATATTTTTGTAGCACTACTCAAAGCTGCTTTGATTTGCTCTTCCTTTAGGGGTTTTCCTCTTTTTTGAATAATATTATCCCCATAATCAATAAAATTATCGGGTTCTTTTTCAGCTTTACTCTTACCTGTTAAACTTGGGAATCCTGCATCTTTTTCAGCATCGAATCTAGCTTGTGCTCTAGCATTCTCTGAAAGATTAATACCTACATTAATATCAGGGTTCGCTGAAGGCATACTCACTTTTACTGTAGGAGTAGTTGTACCGTATTTAGCAGCAGAAGATTTAAAAATATTGTTAATAACATTATCAATAGAGCTTCCTCTTGTTACCTCGAAAGCCCCTCTTCTCTTAGCCCAAGACATAAATTCAGGGTCTTGCATTAATCCTTGTTTATAATCATTAAAAGCTTTTAACAATCTTCCTGCTGATTTATCCTCTATAGCTTTCTCTTGTAATCCATAAACCCCATATTTAACAATAGCATTTTGCACGTCAGCGGGAACCGCCTTAGCAAACTCATCTGCTTTTGTTTGTAAATCGTATTCTTTGTAAATAGGGGTAAAACTAAAATCGTTAGTTTCCCCTCTTAAAAATTTTTGATAATTTCCTTCATTTGCATTGTTCCAAGGTTGGTCTGCAATCTCAGGTTTTTCAAATTTCATTTTTTCGTAAGCTATTGCGTCTGTGGATGCGTTAACCGCTGATTGTAAAACAGGGTCATTCTGAGCCTTTATTAAGCTAGTGTTTAATGAAGTAAAGTTTGCAGAATCAGATAGCTGAAGCTGTCCCATATTATCTATAATAGAGCCTAATTTATTGTCCAACTGACCTTGTAAATCATCAAACCTTTTATGTAACTTTACTTTTTCTAAAATTGCATTTCTTTGTTTTAACACTTCGTCTAGACGCTTGTTAGCCACTTCTTGAGCAAACTGAGCATTTTGATTTACAAGATTCATGTTTAATCCTTGGAAATCAGCAAAATCTATATCCGCCCATTCGGGGGTGTACATTATTTGCTGTCCTATGCCCGCAGAAGAGGGGGAATATGCACCTGATGGATTTCTTTGTCTAGCCATAATTATCTGTTATATCTGTTAAACGATAAAATATTATCTAATAAAGTTCCTGCAAGAGGATTATTATAAGTTCCTGTATTTCCTAAAATTTGATTTACAAACATTTGTCCTTGTTCTCCTTTAAACATATCTGGTTTAGAAGCCATAATATTTAACATTTCCAATTTTTGATTTTGCTCTTTCTGAGCGTTTTCACCCATACTTTTAGCGTATTCTGAGTAAATCTCTGAATCTTTAACAGCTTTTTGCCCCAATAAGTTCCTTTTAAAGTTCAACATATTTTGCATATTTGTTAGATTCTGATTTCTTACACCCATATTACTACCTAATAAGTCTTGTTGAAGTCCTTGGGTTTCATTATATAGATCTACATTTGTCTGATTTAGCTTACTCAAAGTGTCTCCCACTTGATTCATAGCTTGAGCCCCTGCATTTGAAATATTACTAGCTAATGTACTCCAATCTCCTGTTTGTCCCGCTAAAGCATTTGCAGTATTTCTTTGAGCTCTTTCGATATTATATAATATATTTCCTACAGGTATTTCATTCTTTCTGCTTCTGATATAAGTATCAGGAGTTTCCATTATATATAATGGGTCTAGTGAAAGACCTGCTTCAAGTGCAGCTTGGTTAGCACTTAGTCCTCTGCCCAATTGACCTTCAAGTAAACCAAAGTTAAATCTATTCTGCATAGGAACTCTTGCCGCAGGGCTTATTGGAGTATTTGCACTTAACATCTGTTTTTCTGCTTTTTGTGCAGGAGTTTCTTCAACTACAGGTGTTGCCTGTGCTTTTAGCGGTCTTGCTTTCCATTGTTGAATCCCTAATATACTAGGAGTATCCCCTAAAGTTGGTACTCCATAAGATTCTCTCATACCAGGGGTTTGATTAACATACGCTTGGTAAGCTTTGTCAAATCCTGGTATTTTAAACAAAGAAGCAGGATTTTTTAAATCTTCTTCTGAAGGAGTGATTCCCAATAACTCAAAATAATCTTTTACTACCTGTTTTTCAGTAACATTATCATTATAAGGGGTTTCTTTCGTATTTTCTACAAAAAAACGTGCATAATCATAAGGAGTGTTTCCCCCATAAAAATTATCATATCCAGGAGTTTTGCTTTGTCTCATATTTTGTAAACCCATTTGCTCTATAGCCTGGCCTAAACGAATTTTTTCTTTATAAGGCATATTTTTTGGCAAGTTTGCTCTTATCTTACCAATAGTAGGGTCGTACTTTAAGTACCCTGCTTTTATTAATTCCTTGTATTCATCCGCAATCGGATTTACTCCTGTAAACCCTGTACCACCCTGATACTTAGGAATCATTCCACCATAAGCCATCATCTGTTCTTCCATAATAGCTCCTTCTGCTAATTCTTTTCCTGATTTAATTAAATCATTCATTTGTATACTCAAGTCTAAGTAGGATTTTTTGTTTCCTTCTTTTAATTTATCTGTATCAAATGAGTTAGGAGTAGATTTATTTTGATATTTATTTTTAGCATACTCAGAAATATCTGCAGGAGATAATTTTTTACCGTTTTTCTTTCCGTATTTACTCTGATATACTTGTGCTAGTTTTTTAATATCTTGCTCTGCACTTTCAGGTTTAAACATCTGCATCAATTGTACATACTGGTCAGGAGTAAGTTTATTACGAGCACTTTGAATATGTGAACCTCCAGGCAATAAATCTGTAACAGTATCATCTCCCATATTTTCATGTGCAGTAGTAGCTTCTACTGACTTAATTGTTCCATCAGGAAGAGCGACTTGTTCTGCCTGTCCTTCAAAAGTTTCTGTCTGTACAGGAATACCCTGTGTCATGCTATTTAACATACCCCCTTCTTGGTACATTCTACCTCCCATAGCATACATAAAATCATCTTCTTCATAACCCATCATAGGTCCTGCTACCATACCTCCCCCAGGATAATACGTTGGATATTCTACATATCCTCCCATATTATAAGGGTTTTGACCTGCTAACATTAATTGTTCTACTTCAGGAAGGATTCCCCCATCAGCCCAAGTAGACCTAGCATAAGCTCTAAAGAAAGGATTGTTTTTTAGGTTAGTCTTATGTCTTGCATAAAAGGCTTCTTTACCGTACTTAGATTTGCTTCTTTCTCCAAGTTTAGGGTCACCAAAGTATTTTTTGGTACCATCAGGACCAGTAACAACGTGTGTCTTACCTTTTCTATCATTACTTTTTCTTACAGTGTATCCTCCATTTCCATACTCCTCTACTTCACCGCCCATAGCCATATTAGCTATTATGTTATTTTGCACAGATTTAGGAAGAGCTTTAAATCCTGGGTTGTTTATTCCTCCTCCATTATAGTAGGAGTCAACCATTCCTCCATACATCATTTCTTCTGCTTGGATTTTTTTAGCTTGCTCTAACATTTGTTTTGTAGGGTTTTTACCAGAACCTTTGTTCTTACGGATGTTGTCCCAAAGTCCTGGTTTAGAGTAAGAGCCATCTTTTCTCTTAATCATTCCTCCCATTGCCATTTGTTCTACCATTTCTTCTTCGGTACCCATCATTTGCTCTTGAGAATTTTCTGGAGCATTGTCCATCATTTCTTGTTGTTGGTATTGAGCAATAATTTCTTTTGCTTCAGGGTGAGCCTTGAAAAAGCTTTTTTGGTCAGGAAACTTCTTGTAAAAGGCCTCTTCCGTTTTAACTCCTGCTATTTTTAAAAGTAATTCTTTCATATTAATTTTTTTATAGTTCATCTAGCCATCCACCGCTAGATTTTTTTTGTGATGATATGTAACCAAAATATTTTCTTTGTTTATCAGTTAAAGGGTTTCCATGAACTGATTTGTCATGTAAAATTTCTCTAGCTTTTTTTGGAGTTAGGCCTCCTTTTTTGAATTTAGGTATCTCGAAATCTTCTGGCATTGAAACCATTCCACCTTCTTGGTAATCATTTAAATACCCTCCCATTGCCATTTCTCCACCATCATCTCCTCCACCTCCGTTTAAACCTGGCATAAATTGTCCCAATAAAAAGTTCAAATCATTTTGTCCTTTATTTGCACGGTTGAATGGGGTTTGATTACTTAAAAAAGTATTTAAGGATTTATTACTAGGGTTTTTTGCTAAACCTACTGCGGATGATCCAATACCGTATAATTTACTAGATAATCCCATAGTTGTATTAAAGTCTGTGGCCGCATTTGCTAATCTTTTCCCAGAAACATATCCTGATTTATTATAATCTCTCATAGCAGATTTAGCATTTAAATTACCAACTGTACTACCAACTCCTTCTCCTATGTCTCCTATTCCTCCCATTATCATACTTACATCTCCTTTAGGTATACCTGCAACTAATTTTGCAGCACCCATTCCTACATTTCCAACACCTTTACCTACTGAATAACCATCTCTTCTAGTTAAGAATGAATCTCCTACAACATCTTTTACAGTATCTCCCAAAACTGGCACTGAACTTAATAAACCTAATCCTCCTGCAACTATATCTTTAGACCAATCCATAAAACCCCAATCTACTTTATCATCTTCAAAAGCTTGTCTATCGTTTCTTACCTTTGTATTTAAGAAATCATTTGCATTTGCAGCCTCTAATGCACCTAAAGAAGCTCTGTTAGTATTAGCGTTAAATGCTCTTGAAGGCACCCTATTTTGATTTTGGTTTGTTAAATAATTAAAATAACCCTGCAAATCCATACTTCCTCCATTCTGATATTTATTTATTCTACCCCCATTCATGTTCACTAAATCATTTAGATTAACTCCCATATCATAAGGAGTAGTATCGTCAGTAAAATGTACTCTAGGAACTGGATTATAGTTTTCGTGAAATACATTACTTTTATGAATATATTCAGGAGACCCTACAGGTAACATATCCATATTACCTCCATTTTGGTATTGTCTTAAATAGCCTCCATTTTTCTTAAAAGGAACTCCTTTCCACATAGAAGAATCCATTGACGGTCCCATAGTAGGAAGTTTTTGTGGATAGAAAGAATTAAATAATCCTGCATTTTTTAAAGCTTGGTCATTTTCAAAATTTAATTGTTCATCTGTTTTTCCCCCACTAAGAGGTGATTGCCAATTACTTATATCAGGCATTACATTATTTCCTCCAGGCATTTTAGATTTCATAAAATTACCCGCTAATCCAATACCTTTACTAGCTATTTGGTCTATACCGCCTAATATATCGTTAATACCAGAGAATACACTTGGCTGGTTAATCTGCTCTTCCATGTTTTCAATAGTATCAGGCATAATAGATCTAAAATAACTATTATCTTGATATAGTTGAGGACCTACTCCAAAGCCTTTATACCCTTCTTGATAGTCAAGGTAGCCTCCAGCAGGATACTTTTTAAGTTTTTTCTTCATATCATTATTTATTTTTCCGCCATAAGCAAATTTTCCCAAAAGTGGAGGTGGTCCCAAAGATTTTAACTCTACATCACTATAAACAGGTACAGGGTCTTTAGAGTTATACATAGTATTTAAATAATTTACATACTCTGGATTTTGATTTAATACATTATCCCTTAAATCCATTATTTGTTTTCCATACAAAGGATTTTTTTTCATATTTATTCCTTCCTTTGGTACAGGAACCCCATAAATTTTTTTCATTTTAAATCCATGATAATCTTTTTCTGTGTCTGGAGTTATTAGTTTTAGACCATTGTATACTTGCAATCTCTTTGCTTCATCTTTTATACCTAACCTATCTGCTTCCTTCATTTTAGTTATATAAGCATTAGTTAATGCTTCTAAATCACTTCTGGATTCAAAGTTCTCTGATACATGACCAAGATTTTCATCTGTTTTTCCAAACTTAGTTTCTTGAAAAGCTATTGCTGCTAAATTTTTAACATCTTCTATTGGTAATTTTTTTCTTTTAGCAGACTCTATTATTCCTTTTAAAACATCTAAATCATATTCTCCAGACGTTATGTCAACATTTGGTCTTATTGGCTGCCCACTTGTAGCTAAAACTTTTCTTTTATCTTCAATTTTAAATGTTTTAGGACTGCTTTTTGCAGGAGCAGATTTAGGTGCTGGTTTATTAGTTTTTTCTGTAAAAAACTCTTTTATGGTATCAATAATTCCTCCATCTTCATATTGATTTATTTCTCCTCCATTTAAATACTCTATAGCTTTTGTAGATTTATTACCTAGTAGTATATTTTTAAAACTATCATACAATTCTTTTATAGAATGTTTATATTTTATTTCTTTAGGTATAGTAGCATAATATGCAAAAAAATCTTCATATAAATTTGGATTTTTATGGTTTAATAATCCTACTATAGGTAAATTTTTATTTTGTGTACTAGCATCAGGCAGTAAATTTTCTTTAATAAATCTATTTTGAGCTTTTATAGTTTTTTCTGGTTCCATTAAATAATCCCCACTTCTAATACCTTTTAAGCCTTTTTTTCTAACTTCTTCAATACCTTTTTGATATAAAATATCTTGTATTTTATGTCCTTGAAGAATTTCTTTTACTGTAATCATTCTAGGCTTATACCAATCTTCATCTTCTTTAAATAAAGAAAGATTTGCTTGGATTTTATTATTAGGGTCTTTTAATAAAACAGCAAAATTTTCATCACCTAAATCTTGATAATCAAAAGATAAAGATTCTGGTAAAAACTCTTTACGACCTAAATCAAAACGAGGGGTTTTTAAAAATTTTTGTACTGATTGTTTTTTTAAAAGTTTATCACTTACATCAGCTAAAGGATTAATTAAGTTATTTACAAACTGTCCTGTATTTTGAGTGCCAATACCTGCTAAAGCCCCAACGGTTAAAGGTAATCCTACATTTAATGCTGCATTTAAATACTCTCCT
>Ga0208852_1000287_pt1 | contig 13935 bp, 11 predicted proteins | sample LakMenEpi18Jun09_FD_150711 | JGI IMG/M metagenome (GOLD analysis project Ga0208852, IMG submission 150711) | Freshwater microbial communities from Lake Mendota, WI - 18JUN2009 deep hole epilimnion ns (SPAdes) | ecosystem: Environmental > Aquatic > Freshwater > Lake > Epilimnion/Euphotic zone ...
TATTATTATATCCGGTTGTGTTTAAATTTAATGCGCCTCTACCTATTGCTATGTTTTCAAATCCAGTTGTGTTCCTAAACAAAGAAGTATTACCTACACCTATATTATTATACCCTGTTGTATTATTTAACATTGCGTCTTTTCCTAAAGCCAAATTGAAACTTCCTGTTGTATTTGCACCCAATGCACCAGTTGATAAACCAATATTATAACCACCCGTTGTATTATTTGATAAAGCGCCAAGGCCGATAGCCACGTTTACAATTCCTGTAGTATTTAAGGATAGAGCATTGGTTCCAATTGCAACGTTTTGACCGCCAGTTGTATTTAAATTTAACGAGCCTCTACCCATTGCTATGTTTTCAGCTCCAGTTGTATTTTTATACAAAGAAGCATAACCAATTCCGATATTATTATATCCTGTTGTATTAGAACGCAATGCTTCTGGAGCAATTGCAACATTCTCAGATCCTGAAGTATTTGCTTGTAAAGTAAAATTTCCTAAACCAATATTTGATTTTCCAGATATGTTTTCAGCCATTGAGTATGCCCCAATAGAAGTATTATCTACTCCAGAAGTATCTTTATTCAAAGCCAAATAACCAATTGCAATGTTTTTATCGCCATCAGATTGTTGTTTGTTTACATGACTTGCGTATGCAGATGTACCGATTGCAATATTTTTTCCGCCAGTTTTGTTTGCATATAATGCACCTGATCCAATTGCAACATTATCTTCTCCAGTTGTAGTCTGATTTAATGCACTTGCACCAAGAGCAGTATTATTATTGAAAATAACATTTTGACCCGCATTATAGCCAATAATCACATTATTAGACGCTCCCTCTTTAGCATTTATCATACTAGCATAACCAATTCCGACATTATTTGATCCAGTAACTAGTGAACGCATAACATGCTGACCAAGTGCCGTATTCCAATATGATTTTGTTGCATTTTGCATTGTTTCTGAACCTACGGCTGTATTTCCATTTCCTGTAGAATTCATCAAAGAATTACCACCAATTGCAAGATTTTGACTTCCTTGCCCACCACCACCAACTATCATTTTTGCTAAGGTATTTACTCCGATAGCAATATTATTTGAACCAGAATCAAGTAAGCTAAGTGAATTATTTCCTAAAGCAATATTATTAATACCGTTTCCGTTTTTATTATTCCGTAAACTTGAATTTCCTATTGCAATATTTCCTTTTGAATCTACCATTGATGCACTAGAACTTGCTAGGGCTCCATTTCTACTAGTTAATCTCCAAGTATCATAAGCGTATGTAAAAATTGCATAATCCCCCGTACGCAGTGTTAAATCCTCAACTAAATCAGTATTCGCCTTTAAAATTTTGAATGCAAAAGTAGATCTACAATTAAACAACAAAGTTGAATTAAGTCTTTTTACTAAATTAGAATTGCTAGAATTTGGTAATGGCAGTCTAACAGCCGGATTCCAGAAGCCATCAGCTGATTCAAAAAAATCAACGTCATCTGCAATTAACAAGGTATCTAATGAATTTGTGCCATTTTTAAAAACTTTACTAGATGATCCTTTTACAGTTCCAGTCACTTCTAAATCTCCATTTATGGTTAATTTTTTTCTATCAAATTCTCCATAGATTAACGGGCTAAGCGAACTATCATTCTGTATCACCAATTTATTACTGACATTACTAAAACTTGAATTATTTCCTGCATCATTTCCTATAAAAATATTTTTATTACCGATCGTTGATTTCGCCCCAGCATTATAACCTATTGCTGTATTTTGCCTGCCAGTTGTGTTTGCGCCTAGTACATTATTGCCTATACCAGTATTATTAGAGCCTGTAGAATTTTTCAATAATGACATTGAGCCTATAGCTGTATTATACAAACCTCTAGAATACTTCAGTGAACTATCACCAACTGCAACATTTCCTGTTGTAGTTATTGGCTTTGGATTTAATAGCGCACTCGCTCCAACTTTTGTATTAGCGTAAGAATCCATAAAGGTTTCAGTTTCACCATTAATTTTTCCAGTCACCGTCAAATCCCCATTTATAGTTACTCTTTTATTATCAAATTCGCCATAAATCAAAGCCTTGCTAGAAGTATCATTTTGAATAACCAATTTATTACTAATGTTTTTTAGTAACGGAGAATTACCAGCGTCTTTACCAATGAAAATATTATTATGGCCACTATCTAGTGCACTTCCTGATCGATAACCAATGGCAGTATTTCCACTACCAGCTTTGGTAAAGCCTAAAGACCAATCACCTACAGCAGTGTTAAATGAACTTGTGTCATTCTGCAATGCAACAATTCCTACAGCCGTATTAGACACGCCATTGGCATTATAAAATAATGTACCATAACCAAGAGCAGCGTTTCTTGAAGCAGTTTTATTGGAATATGCAGCCAATCTACCAATTGCAGTATTGAAACTACCAGTGGTATTTAAACCCATACTGTGTTGTCCAACAGAAGTATTTTCATCGCCTGTAGTATTTATATTTAATGCACTCCAACCAATAGCTGTATTAAATTTTCCAGTATTGTTCATTGATAAAGCCGATGCACCAATAGCTGTATTATAAAATCCAGTTGTATTTTGAAATAAAGATCTAAAACCAACAGCTGTATTTTGATTACCAGTTGTATTCAAATACATTGAATTAAATCCAATTGCTGTATTTTGATTACCAGTTGTATTTGCATACAGCGAGCTATTCCCAAATGCATTGTTGAACACGCCAGTTGTATTAAAATAAAGTGCGTTAACCCCTACAGCAATATTTGAACCTCCAGTTGTATTTTTCATTAATGCGCCTGTACCTACTGCTGTGTTATTTGAACCTGAAGTATTACTATTAAGTGAATAATTACCTACTGTGGTATTTAATCGACCAGTTGTATTTTTATTTTGAGAAGCATATCCAACTGCTACATTATCAATACCAGTTGTATTATTTATTAATGCACTATCACTAACTCTTAAATTACGTTTAACAGTATCTAACTTAAAATATTTTATATCTGCATTATTCGCATATAAAGCAAATGGAACTGACAATAATTGAGCAAATCCACTAGTAACATATTGACTGTTGTTATTTATGTCTATTTCTGTTTTTAAAAATAATTTGCCTTTTCCCCAAGGAATCAAGTCAAAATTTCCAATGATTTTAGTTCCTGTACCCAACGAAACAGTAAACTGGCCATATTTATCAGTCTTGGTAATAATTAATTCTTGATATGCCGAGTTTACTCCTACACTATCTGTAGTAATAGTAAACCTAAGAGACACTGGCTTAGAAGCAACAATATAGCCAGCGGTGTCAATTGCAATACCTTGAAAACTAAACGCTTTTGGCGCTTGGGCTTTTGCACTTAAATTAAAGATAATCAACAAAAAAATGTATATTATTTTTTTCATATATAATTGATTTATAAATATTTGCTAGATTAATATTTAAAATTAGTTAATATATCCGATAATGATAGAAATTTATTTAATATGATAACTTGACTTTGTTACATTGATAGAGTTTCTTTATTATAGCACAACCATATAGTTTCTATTTTCAAAACCTTGTTTGATCAATCAAATTCAAATGAACCAATACGTTACTCAATATATTTCAAGTGCAAAACTTTGGAAAGATGAGCTACAAGCTATTCGTGAAATTTTATTAGAAACAGAGCTCGTCGAAGAATTTAAATGGGCTTCCCCTTGTTACACACACAACAATAAAAACATTGTTATTCTTGCTCCGTTTAAAGAATATTTTGCTTTGGGTTTTTTTAATGGTGCTCATTTAACGGACCCGAAGGGTTTATTGATTAAACCAGGTGAGCACACAAGATTTGGAAGACAGTTAAGGCTAGAAAATGTTCAAGACATTATCAAGAAAAAGAGCTTTATTAAAAAAATCATTAAAGAATCTATTTTAACAGAAGCGGATACTTCAACAGAAGTAGCTCCACCAATAATAGTGGAAGAATTAAATACATTATTTAAAAAGAATGCTGCACTCAAAAAAGCATTTGAATCTTTAACACCCGGAAGACAAAGAGGTTATCTCATATTTTTTTCAGGAGCTAAACAATCTGAAACAAGAGTTGCTAGAATTGAAAAATACACAAACCAAATTATGTGCGGTAAAGGATTAACGGATTGTACCTGTGGACTTTCAAAAAGAATGCCTGCTTGTGATGGATCTCATAAATACTTGAAAAAATAGGTGGCATCTATTTTTTATGCCAACGTAATAGCGACGTAGCTACTCGCTTACCTAAGTTTTGACCTTTTAGTAAAAAAGCATCGTTCATTTTAGTATCAAAAGGAGCCTCATTTGTAATTGCAGATGCGCCAAATGGAGCAGTCCAGTCGTCACCTCCAACCACTACCATGCCAAAAACAAGCATAGCGTGTAAAATTGAAACCTGCACCAACTCTTCACCTGATGAAATTCCACCGCCGCTTACAAATGCAGCACCAATTTTATTTTTTAACGGCGCTCCTTCAAACGGCCACGACTCTAAAAACTTTAAAACATCAGAAGACATATTTGCATTATGAACAGGACTTCCTAAAATTATTGCATCTGCATTTAATAGATCACTTGTAGTTGTTTGCTCTATAGTTTTAATTACAACAGTAATATCATCATGTATAGCCGCTCCTTTTGCAATGGCATTTGCCATGAGCGCTGTTTTTCCGGATTTTGAATGATACGCTATTAATATAGTATGTGGTTTTTGCGCCATTGAACTTGTAAACCAAAAAAGTAAAATCAGTAAAAAGTATAGTTTTATTTTCATGATCTATTTTTAGTTAGAAGTATCTAATTGATATACTAATATATCTCCAGGCTGGCAATCAAGTGCTTTACATATAGCCTCTAATGTACTAAACCGAATGGCTTTTGCTTTTCCTGTTTTAAGTATTGACAAATTAGCCAAAGTCAATCCTACTCTATCTGATAGCTCATTTAAAGAAACTTTTCTTTTTGCCATCATAACATCTAAATTTACTTCGATTGCCATAGCTATACTGTTAAATCGTTTTCTGATTGAAGTTCAATGCCTCTTTTAAAAATAGTAGCGATAATAAATAATACAGCAGACATCAAAATAAATGCTTTACCATCTGTCAAATAGTCGTTCGTTTGGTTTAGATCATATCCCTTTTGTGCAATATTTTTTACAACTTCTTTTGCAACAATGCTGATAACACCAATTGAGAGTGTGAATTCACTTATTCGATTAATTTGTAAAGACACAAATTCACTAAATGGTTTTTGTAAATCTAGCTTACCAATAAGTTTAATGACCTCGTAAAAAAGAAAAGCTTTCAATAACGAAATCGATAAAATAAAGCCATAGATTATAAAGAAAAGATATTGTCTCCTCCCATACAAGTCACTTAAGTCAAGTTTGTTGTACAAGTTTTTTAATACGAAGGGGTTCCATAAACTATATACAAAATTGACTATCAAAGCACCTGTTTCGATACAAACGCCTACAAAAATGATCCAAGCCACTACTTCTAGGAATTTGAATACTAGCGCTGAATTTTTGGTCATATATTTAATTTTATGACACAAACATAATAATATTTATTGATAATCAATAAATATTTATCAATTATCGTTTTCTATGAATTTTTTGGCATCGGATTGGGATAGCCCAGTTGTTTAGATTGAGTGCTAAAAAACAAAGGGATATCTGTTTCTTGCTTAAATGATGGCTTCTGAATAGATTGTCTTTTGTTTTTTTACTTCAGTTGTATCTGCTATTTCTGTTGTATTGGCAATACCAATAAACAAAGATTTACCTGGATAATTATTTTTTGATAAACTGTCTTATACTTGTTTCGAAATTTTTTTGCTAAAGCATTGAATACTTCTTCATTTGCTTATCCATAACACTAAACCATACAGGTGGTAAAAGTGCTAGTAAAATCATACCTGGATAGCCTGTGGGCATTTGTGGCGCATCCTCCATATGTCTAAGCACTTGATATTTTCGAGAAGCCATGTAATGGTGATCACTATGTCTACTCAATTCAAAAAAGATAAGTCTTCCAATAACATGATTGCTATTCCAACTATGCGCTGGTAATACACGCTCGTAGCTTTGATCGCTTCTTTGTTGTCTTTGTAAACCGTAATGCTCGATATAGTTAACCGTTTCTAATAAAGCTGCGCCAATAAATGCGGCAACTAGAAAGTGGCTAAAAATAATAAGTCCAAAATTGAAATAAATAAGCAGGCAAAAACCAATTTGAATGATTTGAAACAAAGCCATCTCATTAAATACAAACGGGAACTTGTTATTTCTTTTTTGTGCATCCTCAATGGCTATTTGCCAAGCTTTTACATACGTACCCCTAAACGTTTGCAGCCAAAAAGAATATAACGACTGTTTGTATTTTGCAGTACTTGGATCGTTAGGGGTTGCAACATGTTTATGATGCCCTTTATTATGCTCAATAAAAAAGTGCATATAAAGGCTGGTAAGTAATAAAGATTTTGCAAAAAATTGTTCGGTTTTATTGACTCTATGCCCTAGCTCGTGTGCCACATTGATGCCAAATCCACCACACAAGAGGCCCATGGCAATGATTCTACCAACAATATCTATAATTGTCAGCTGGTCATTAAAACTTTTCAAGAAAATATATAAAAAGATATATTGTAGTGGCACTGTTAACCATAAAATATAGTCATAAATTTTATTTTCTTTGGCCACTACTTCTTCTGTTTCCATTAAGTTGTTAGCGTTTGGCTCAATAAATAATTCGACTATTGGAACCAAGAAAAAAACAAAAATGAGTGGTATAAAACAATATATGCCAGTTCGCGTAAACGCTAAATAGGCAAAGAAATAAATGATAAATGGTGACAGGTAGCGAAAGGTCTTTATAAACGATACCATAGCATTTGGTTTAATTTTAGCAGTAAGATACAAAAACTAAATAAATAAACTATGATGCGTATAAACAAAAGCCCCTTGCAAGCAGTTAACTCACAAGGGGCTATTAAAAAAACTATTAAGTTTATTTGACTAAACTGTAAAAGGTTTGTTCTATTTTTTTGTATTCATCTTCTAAGACATCGATAGCGCCAATTCGGGATGGAGAAAATGGTTCGATACCTAAAATAAGCGAGAAATAAACATCGCTGAGTCTTCTTCTAAATTTGAACTCATCAAAAAATACGGTTTTACGTTTTGTTTCAATAATCTCTTTTCTTAAACTATCTAATGCATTGTGCTTTTCAATTTCAAGAGAAGATTTATTCTCTTTTTTTGAAAGCACCGCAATAGAGCGGTCTAAAGAGTCTACCAGCACTGCTAATTTTTCATGCAATCTAAACAAGCGCATAGACTGCTCGTGTAGTTGATTGATTTTAATGGCAGTAAAGCCTTTTTCATTATTTGGTTCAATCAAAAATGTTTGTTCAAACTTTTGGTCCCCTACTTCTAATACAGCTTTATACTTTCCGGTTTTAACTTTAGGCCCCAATACCGAAGAAAATAAAACACTTGACTGTGCTGTAAAGCCACCTAGTGCTACTTTACACGGGTTTTGGTCTAGTCCCCAATAAACTCTGTTAAGTCCTTTATTGGAAGATGCATTTATATCTTTGATTTTATTATTGTTAGCATCATACAAAACAATTTTTACAGATTGTTCTGAACGCTGTTTCAAATAATATTCAAATGTTGGTAGGTTCGCTTTATTCCCTGCTACCCAACCTGCTAAATTACCGTCATCAGAAGGCACTTGTGGTGCAAAATCATATTTAAAATTAGCAACAGGATAAAACTGTACATCTTTTGTAAGATCTGATTGAATGAGTCTTCTAAGAGATGCTAAATTATCAAGTACATAAATACCTCTACCATGTGTAGCAATTGCTAAATCACCTGTTTGAGGTACTACTTTTAAATCTCGAACAAGTGCATACCAAGGAATATTTTGATACTTACTTCTCATCCAAGTAGCGCCTGCATCTATGGAAATAAATAAACCCATTTCTGTTCCTAAAAAAAGTAGATTTTCTTGCACTAAGTCTTCTCTTATTACGTGAGCAAATCCTGTAAATTCTTTAGATACAAATTTTTTCCACGTTTTGCCTGCATCGTTACTCACTACTACATACGTAGCATGGTCACCATATGCATGATTGTCTAGTGTCACATACACTCTATTTGGATTTTTTGAAGAAAGCTCGATACTTGAAATCCATGCAAATTTTGGAACACCTGCAGCCCAAATATTTGGAGATAAATTTGTCCAATTTTTGCCGCCGTTATTTGTGTACTGTAAATGACCATCATCGGTACCGGCCCAAATAATATCTTCATTTTTTGGGTCTTGCGTCATTGTAAAAACGGTACAATGATTTTCGGCGCTAGTATTATCCCCAGTGATACCACCGCTTTTTTCTGTATTCTGTTTGTTTCTATCGTTGGTGGTAAGGTCTAGTGATATTTTAGTCCAGTTGTTTCCTTCGTCGATAGATTTATACAAGTACTGATTTGCAGTATACAAATTATAGCCACCCACACGCTTGGTGCTTTTTGCAACAACAATAGGTGTGTTCCAATTCCATCTATGCAAATCCTCTCCTAAATTTCTTTGCGGTTTAATGCCATAACTTAAACCATTTGTAAGGTTAATTCGGTTGATTTCACCCCCCTGAGATTCGGCATAAACGATGTTTGAATTAATAGGTGATGGTTGCACCCAAAATCCATCTCCACCGTTTAAAAACTTCCAATCGGTACTTGCAACACCACCAGGCGATGAACTTGGCGCCATCCAAGAACCGTTGTCCTGTAGGCCTCCGTAAACGTTAAAATCTTTTTCATTACTTACTGCAACATGATAAAATTGTCCAACAGGTAAGTTGTTTAAAAAAGACCATGAGATCCCTTTATTTTGGCTTACATAAACACCACCGTCAGTTCCTAAATATAAAGTGTTGGTATTGTTTGGATTGATCCATAAAGCATGATGATCTGCGTGTGGAACTACATCTCCAATAATCGTATTGGACCATGCATAACCTCCATCAATAGAATATTGAAAATCAAATGCAGGGCGATATATACGCTTAGGATCTTTTGGATCAAATTCTAGGGTACTAAAATAAAATGGGCGCGCCGTAATATTGTCTGTACTTGCAAGTTTAGTCCAGGTATCCCCTTCATCTTGCGACTGATACAATCCTGGAACTTTTGCTTCTACAATGGCTAAAACTTCTTTAGGTTTTGAAGGATTGATAGAAACTACAATTCTTCCAAGGTCACCTTCAGGTAAACCTGCTTCAATTTTTTTCCAAGTTTTTCCACCATCTACTGATTTGTATAGCGCACTCGTACTTCCGCCTGAATTAAACGAAAAAGGTTGACGTCTAAATTTCCAAAAACTTGCTAATAAAACATTTGAATTGGTAGGACTCATCGCAATATCTGCACATCCTGTTTCTTCATCGACATATAAAATTTTATTCCATGATTTACCACCATCCTTAGAATGATAAAGACCTCTATGTTTACTTGAACTCCATAGTGGGCCTGGTGCAGAAACATAAATACTTTTAGAGTTAGTAGGATCAATTATGATTTTACTGATATGCTCAGTGCTATCAAGGCCAATTTTTTGCCAATTAGATCCAGCATCTGTGCTCTTATACATTCCATCACCGATAGATACAGAATTACGCATGTTGCTTTCGCCAGTAGCTGCATAAATGGTTTTTGAAGCATTTGGATCAATGGCTAAGGCACCAATCGATTGACAATATTTATCAAAAATAGGGCTGAAAGAAATGCCACCATTCATACTTTTCCAAATACCACCTCCAGCAGTTCCAACGTATAAATTAATCTGATTGTCAACGGTAACACCTGCAATACTAGTAACCCTTCCACTCATTGTTGAGGGACCAAGGTTTCTTGCAGTCATAGATTGAAAGAAAGAAGAATTGGTTAGTACAGTCGACGCAGTGTTTTGTGCACGCAGTATTGTTATACTTAACAGTAAGTATGCACTTATAAGAAGTCTATGCTTTATCATATTTGATGATTATCCTTTGAAAATATTTACATCAATAACTGGATTGATTTCAAATTTATCAGTAACTAAAACTTGTCCCATTTGCTCGGACTTATGTGGTATTTTGATACCAAATGGTATGGTTTTATAATCAAGCAATTTGGTAACCATTTTCATTTCCTGTCCTTGTTGCTTTACTGTTTTTTCTTCTTTATAAATTAAAAAAGTGTTTACATCAAAAAAATAAACGCTTTCGTTTTTATTTTTTGTAACCATTTTAATTTTATAAAATTCATTGCCGTCTTCTTCATCTTTTCCGATAAACTCAACACTAGAGCCTTTTGTAGCATAATCCACAAACTCATCCTGAATATCTAATTCATCCAATTTTTGCTGAAGCTCTTCGCCAGAAATTGGTTGTAATGTAGATTTTCCACCAAATGGATTTTGAGACCATCCCATTGTTGGTGTTGTGATATCAATAATTTTTTGTCCTTGAAACTCAGCATCTACTCTTACGCCAGTTCCATGAACAGCTTGTTGCGTAAAATTGATTTTGATTCCTTGAACTTCAATGTAACCATTCACTTTCATGGATTTAACTTGTGACCATTTGTCTTTACCGCCAATAGCAGTAATATACTTGCCAATAATTTCATCGGCAGTTTGTGCATTTAGTTGTGTTGATAAAAACACTAAAGAAAAAACGAGCGATACGCTTAATAAGATCTTTTTCATGAGGATTGATTTTAATTACAAATATAAATATTGGCCAACAGGGCTTAGTACCAAAAGGATAAATGGTGATGGGTTAGTTTAATTGGTAAGTGATTTGAAAAGGTCTCGAAATATCAATACCAGTAAAACAATGATACCTACAATAATTTCGTTTCGGTATTTTTTAGCAAATGCAGCGAGTTTGTTCATGCTTAATTTATTAAGTTTAGCTTAATGACATAGATGCTATATTAAATTTAAGAATTATTGTGTTTTATGGAAAAAATAATTCAATTTCTAACAATACGGTTTTTAATGGGTTAGCGTTAAAAAGCGAAATGGGACTTCGGTTTGATTTTTTAGTTTATCAAGTAAATAATATTTATGTGATAACCCAGTAATAACAACTATTCTTTTTGGATTTCGCTGTTTGGTAATTTCAACAATCTTATTTCCCATGTATTCATTACGGGTTATCCAAAAATCGTTATCGGCTTTATAAGCATCTACTATTTTTTCATCTGAGATATAGTTACTTCCAAGTTTTACTATATCATCTTCCATTTGATGCACTAACCTCGCTTTACTAAAAACAGAATCTTGGTTTATAAATGAAATTGTTTCAAACATATATTGATCAAAGTATTCATTGCTTAGCTTGGTATAGTTTGCATACAGTATGCTATCACTTGGATTCTTTTTGGCGGTGTACAAGGCCTCATGAAACTGATCATAGAGTGATATTAAATTTTTTAAATAATTTTTACGAGATGTAATGGTTATGTCAAACCCAAGCACAGGAACCGTTTTGTTGTGCCGCTTATATTTTTGCAATGCCAACTGTTCCATAGATGGACGTGCTATTTTTAACCGGTATGCTGTAAACAAACCAAAAACATATTCGTAATCGTTTTCAGTTTCTTTCAAAATCAAATCTGGCTGATACTTATTTAAAATATCAAACAATGTATGATGCGTAATTTTTTTATTATTCTTATGTACAGTTCCAAGAATAAGTATTTCTGGGCCATTGCTTATTGTTTGAGCATAGAGCGGTACGTTATTAAATACAAAAAGCAATAAAACAAGTACGCCAGATTTTCGCATTGGGATGAGCGTTAATAAACAAAATAACGCAAATTTATTGAGTTAACAATCAAGCTAATCTATTGTTAAACTAGCATTCATTTCTTTTGATCCAAACATTAATACAATAAAAAAGGGTCATACAAAATGCATGACCCTTTACAATAAATTGTCTTTCAGGTTATCTTGGAATTAATCCAATCTGTTGCATAAATTCAAGATTATCCATAAAATCTTGCTCTTCAGCAATTTTACCATCTTTCATTTTCACAATTGTACAACCAATTACATCGACACTTTTACCTGTTGCTGGAATTCCAAAAAATGTACCAGTGTGTTTGCCTTTAAATTGCCAATACTTTACCAACTTATCTCCATCTGCAAAGATTTCTTTAATTATAAATTGTCTTTCAGAAAAGCCTACTACATAATTTTCATAGTATGCTTTCGCGTTTGCTTTTCCTTTAATTTCAGGTACAGTATGCAGTACTGCATCATCTACATATGCTGAGTCTAAAATATTTACGCGGCCCTCGTTAACAGCCACTTCCCAAATATTTGAATAAAAGTCAACATTTTTTTTGCCTAATTCGGCGTTTTTGTCGTTTTTAGAATTGCATGATACTAGGCCAGCAATCACACAAATCGATAATAATAATTTTTTCAAAATTTAATTTTTAGGATTTAATAATTAATGATTTAATTAGATCGATTTCAAGTTAGCTATTTTACATCATTTTTAAAAATATATGGCTATATACTATAGCGCTCCTTTAAAATATGCAAATGATGAAGGGCATGGCCAAAAATGATGAATCCTAATGCATTTACTGATATAGGATTGTCGCTTGCGGTACCCATACGCTTCATTTGTTCTGCTGTAAACGAGGCAAATAGTAGGTTGGTTGATTGTCTTACAACCCTCCATTCCACTAACATATCTTTCCAATTTCTATTGGCTGCTGTTGCATTGTTTGCATATTCGTTTTCATCAAATCCAGGAATAGGCGTGGCTTCGCCCCTTGCAATAGCAAGTGCCCTATAAGCAAATATGCGCTCGGTATCTATAACGTGTTGAAACATTTGCTTAATAGTCCACTTATTAGGGGCATATGCATAATTGATTTTTTCTATTGGTATGGCATCCCAAAACGCGATAATTCGTTCGTTGTATTGTTGTACTAAAATGGTATAATCTTTGCCACTTGTATAATTAATATAGGTCTGGTAGAAACTACCATATTCGTTTGAACTTGGACGTGGCATATTTAGGTTTGATTGTTGAAGCATAAATATACACTCATGATGCAAATATGATGTCAATAATCGATTCATTCATTGACACAAACGCGTCATTTAGACGACATTTTAGTATGTCTAACCTTAAAATATATAGAGGTCAGAAAAAATGGTAATAGAAATGTTAAAATGCTTAAACAATTGGCCGGAAAGTATGAGATTTGTAATTACAAACCACTGATTGATCATGAACAGCTGTCTTTCCAAACAACTCTCTCTTTTGAGTTTCCTAAGATCTGCCTGTTCCCACGTTCCCTAACTCTTTTTCTGTTACTGTTTCATGCTTCGTCACCGCACCTGACTTGCGGTAATTTTTTATTCAATCAATAAGCTAATTAACATGAAAAATATATTGGTATTTGGGATGGGAAAAGTGGGCAGTTTAGTGGGTATACTCCTAAACAAACGATTCGAAGTAAATGGCTTCGATAAATTTCTTCCTGCCGAAAAGCTTCCATTCAAAGTGATCCAGGGGGATATGCAAAACACGTCATTATTAAATGAACTGATTCCAAATTATGATACCGTTGTATCATGTCTTCCCTATAACCTTAATTTACCCATTGCAAAAATTGCACATCAACACGGCGTACATTATTTTGATTTGACAGAAGACGTACATACGACCGATGAGATTCGCAAAATGGCTGAGCAATCAACTTCTGTAATGGCGCCGCAGTGCGGTCTTGCTCCAGGTCTCATTGGCATCATTGGAGCGGAACTTGCGGGTCGTTTCGAAAAATTACGTGACATCGAACTTCGAG
>Ga0208852_1000292_pt1 | contig 13841 bp, 10 predicted proteins | sample LakMenEpi18Jun09_FD_150711 | JGI IMG/M metagenome (GOLD analysis project Ga0208852, IMG submission 150711) | Freshwater microbial communities from Lake Mendota, WI - 18JUN2009 deep hole epilimnion ns (SPAdes) | ecosystem: Environmental > Aquatic > Freshwater > Lake > Epilimnion/Euphotic zone ...
CGTAGTGCCGATATCCTTGGTCAATCGTTGATTTGCTGATTGAGACTGACCGAACATGACCGAGCGCCGCTACCCACCCGTTGAATCTCAGCCGTCATTTCCGGCGATTGAAGCAGTGGTCCTCGAACGGTGGAAGAACGACCAGACTTTTGAAGAGTCGGTGAATCAACGCTCTGCTGGTTCAGATGGGTCAAATGAATTCGTCTTTTATGACGGTCCACCGTTTGCCAACGGTCTGCCGCATTACGGACACTTGTTGACCGGTTTTGTGAAAGATGCGATTCCGCGTTACCGCACAATGAAGGGTCAGCGCGTTGATCGTCGTTTTGGTTGGGACTGTCACGGATTGCCCGCAGAAGTAGAAGCCGAAAAGCAATTAGGTATTTCTGGTCACCCTGAAGTCACTGAATTCGGTATTGAAAAATTCAACGACTATTGCCGCACGAGTGTGTTGCGTTACACCAACGAATGGGAACGCTATGTCAATCGACAAGCGCGTTGGGTTGACTTTGAAAATGATTACAAGACCCTTGACCTTCCGTACATGGAAAGCGTTATGTGGGCTTTCAAGACTTTGCATGACAAGGGTTTGATCTACGAAGGCTTCCGAGTCTTGGCGTATTGCTGGCGTTGTGAAACTCCATTGAGCAATACCGAAACCCGAATGGATGATGTCTATCGCGATCGTCAAGATCCAGCTTTAACCGTGAAGTTCTCATTGGCGACGGGCGAAAAGATTTTGGCTTGGACGACAACGCCATGGACATTGCCATCAAACTTGGCGTTGGCAGTTAACCCCGAGATTGATTACGCGGTCGTCGAGTTGAATGGTGAAAAGCTCATCCTCGCCGAAGCACGATTGGCTTCTTACGAACGCGAACTCGGTGAAGCGGTACGAGTCGGAACCTTGAAGGGTTCAGAATTAATCGGTCGAACGTACACACCTCTCTTTGATTATTTCTCTGATACGCCGTCAGCTTTCCAGGTTCTCGGTGCCGAATTTGTGACGACAGAAGACGGAACGGGTGTCGTGCACATGGCTCCTGGCTTTGGTGAAGATGACCAAATCGCTTGCCTCGCCGCCGGAATCGAAACAATTTGTCCGATGGACAGCCATGGTTGTTACACGGCAGAAGTTTCCGATTGGGCAGGTATTCATGTCTTTGAAGCGAACCCACTCGTCATCAAACACCTGAAGCAAACTGGCGTTGTTCTTCGTCACGACAGTTACGACCACTCGTATCCGCATTGCTGGCGCTGTGCCGAACCGTTGGTTTATCGGGCGATTTCGTCGTGGTTTGTTGAAGTCACTGCGGTCAAAGAGCGCATGCTCGAATTGAATCAACAAATCACGTGGGTTCCCGAACATCTCAAAGAAGGGTCGTTTGGTAAATGGTTAGCGAACGCCCGCGACTGGTCAATCAGTCGTAATCGTTTCTGGGGTTCGCCCATTCCGGTTTGGAAGAGTGATGACCCCACCTATCCACGACTTGATGTGTACGGCAGCCTTGCCGAAATTGAACGTGACTTCGGGGTTGTTGTCACCGATCTGCATCGTCCTGCTGTTGATGATTTAGTTCGCCCAAATCCGGACGACCCAACTGGCAAATCAATGATGCGTCGCGTTCCAGAGGTTCTTGACTGCTGGTTCGAGAGTGGTTCAATGCCATTCGCTCAAGTGCATTATCCATTCGAGAATACGACATGGTTTGAACAGCATTATCCCGGTGACTTCATTGTCGAGTACATCGGTCAAACGCGCGGGTGGTTCTACACGTTGCATGTTCTAGCGACTGCTTTGTTTGATCGTCCGGCCTTTTCAACCTGTGTGAGTCACGGAATTGTGCTTGGTGACGATGGACAGAAAATGTCTAAGAGTCTGCGCAACTATCCAGACCCGATGGTCGTCTTTGACACGTACGGTGCTGACGCGATGCGTTGGTACTTATTGTCATCCGCGATTTTGCGTGGGTCCGATTTCTCGGTGACCGAAGCGGGTATTCGCGAGACGGTTCGGCAGGTTCTTTTGCCGATGTGGAACTCGTGGTATTTCTTGAGTTTGTACGCCAACGCTGAAGGTGTTTCAGGGAAATTCCGCACTGACTCAACGAACATTCTTGACCGCTACATTTTGGCTAAATCGGCCCAGATGGTTGAACGTGTTACTCACGACCTTGATGCCTACGATCTTTTCTCGGCATGTTCGGGCGTCCGCGACTTCTTAGATGTTTTGACGAATTGGTATATCCGCCGTTCGCGCGATCGTTTCTGGGAAGGCGATCAAGACGCGATTGATACGTTGCACACGGTTCTTGAAATTTTGTGTCGCGTATCTGCTCCCATGTTGCCGCTTCTGTCAGACACCGTTTATTCCGGTCTAACCGGTGATCGTTCTGTGCATCTCACCGATTGGCCGACTGCTGCTGATTTACCCAACGATGTCGAACTGGTTCGTGCGATGGATCGCGTACGCGAAGTTTGTTCTGTCGCGTTATCCATTCGTAAAGCTCATAGTCGTCGTGTCCGTCTACCGTTGTCCGAGTTGGCAGTTTCGCATCCTGATTCGTCTGAACTCGAGTCATTCGTTGACATCATCGCTGATGAAGTCAACGTGAAAAAGGTGACCTTGGCGACTGAAATTTCAGGAGCGGCTTCTGCTGTCTTACAAGTTCTTCCTGGCGCTCTTGGTCCCCGTCTTGGCGGACGCACGCAAGATGTCATCAAAGCGGTGAAGGCAGGTAACTGGCGCCAAGATGGCGAACAAGTTTTTGCCGGAGATATCGAACTGTTTGCGGGGGAGTACAACCTCAAGATGGTGGCGGCCGAAGGAACAGCCAGTAGTGCTCTTGGCGACGGTCTCGGGATGGTGACGCTTGATATTGAGATCACTCCAGAACTGGCGGCCGAAGGCACTGCCCGTGACCTCATTCGTTTGGTTCAACAGGCTCGGCGTGAGGCCGATCTGGAAGTGAGCGATCGTATTGAACTGACTTTGGGGGTTTCCGAATCGGTTCGGCGCCAGATTCAGCCGTTTATTGATGAACTCGCCCGCGAAACTCTGGCCCAGTCGGTGCATTTTGGAACAGGGCCGACGAATGCGACTTTGGATGACGAGGACGTATATATCGGTGTCGTTCGCGTCGATATGCCCCCGAGATAGTCCATTTTGAGGGTATCCTGCCCAACCACACGAGTGAAAAGGACATATGCGATGGCTAGCAAAACGGTAAAGAAGCCTGCTCCTGCCAAAAAGTCAACTGCCCAAAAAGCACCGGCAAAGAAGTCGGCTCCTGCGAAGAAGGCTGCCCCCGCCAAGAAGGCTGCCCCTGCGAAGAAGGTTGCTCCTGCGAAGAAGTCGGCTCCTGCCAAGAAGGCTGCGCCAGCTAAGAAAGCTGCTCCCGCTAAGAAAGTGATTGCAGCGAAGAAGTCTGCGCCAGCAAAGAAGGCTGCGCCAGCTAAGAAAGCTGCGCCGGTTAAGAAAGCCGTTCCAGCGAAGAAGGCTGCACCCGTTAAGAAAGAAGCACCTGCGAAGAAGGTGGCCCCTGTCAAGGTTGCACCCGTCGCAGTTCCTGCTGTTGTGAAAGCTCCTCCGGCCCCGAAGAAAGTCGCCAAGCCGGTTTTCGTGAAGCCTCCCGTCCCAGGCAAGAAGGCTGTTTCAAAAGACGGGATTATCTCCAATAAAGATTTTGATCTCACCTTCTTGCGCAGTCAGCGAGCTTTGCTTGTTGAGCAACGTGACCGTCTATTGGGGCGTGCAGTCAGTCTCGAAAATGAATTAGAGAAGCTCATTGAAGAGGCCGGTATGGGCGACGATCAGTTTGATGAAGACGGCGGCGAGGGAGACACCATGGCTGTCGAACGCGAACGCGATCGCGTGTTGTCTGATCAAGCTCGGCAAACGATCGAAGAAATTGACGCAGCATTGCTGCGTATCGAAACTGGCGACTATGGCTACAGCACTGTGTCTACCCGTCCGATTCCTCGCGAGCGCCTTGAGGTAATTCCGTGGGCAATTGAACTCGTTGAAGAACGAGTCGGCTGGAGATAAGTGAGATTAGGCCAGCGCAGAATTCCCAGTCTGTCGTTGTTGATCGCGGCAGTCATCGTCGGCCTCGATCAGCTCAGCAAGCATTGGGCGGTTTCGCAACTCAATGACGGGCACACCGTTCATGTGTTGTGGACTTTGCAATTCAACTTGGCGTTCAATGGCGGTATGGCGTTTGGTCGAGGTCAAGGGTTAGGGCCAATCATTGGCGTGATTGCCACAATCGTCGTCGTTGGCATGGTGCTCTCTCTTCGTCAATCTGAAGGCAAGATGTCCATCATTGCGGTTGGGTTGATCGTTGGTGGTGCCATGGGCAACATCGTCGACCGACTTTTTCGTGGTGACGCGTGGTTGCATGGCAAGGTCGTTGATTTCATTGACTTCCAGTGGTTTCCTATTTTCAACATTGCTGATATCTGCATCAATGTTGGTGGCGGTCTCCTTGTTTTGAGCTATTTGTTCTTCCAACCGAAAGCCGACCATGTCTGAGATCATCACCGAAGAAATACCTGATTCCCTCGCCGGAGAACGGCTCGATCGAATCGTTTCATTGATGGCCGAAATCAGTCGAGCCGATGCGACGACAACGATTGCCGCCGGAGCGGTTGAACTTGATGGTGTTGTTGCGCCAACCGGAAAAGTGCGATTGAAGGTTGGTCAGATTGTCGCGGTTGATTTGTCGAAGATTCCCCAGCCAGAACTACCGGGCCCAGATCCGAGCATTGCCGTGGATGTCGTCTATTCCGACGAACACATCATTGTGATTAATAAGGCTGCTGGAGTTGTCGTTCATCCCGGAGCAGGAAATAACGACAAAACATTGGTGAATGGTTTGTTGGCGTTGTTTCCCGAAATCGCTGGTGTGGGTGAAGAACACCGGCCTGGAATAGTTCATCGTCTGGACGTCGGAACTACCGGTCTCTTGATCGTGGCTCGAACTCAAGAGGCGTATGAAGAACTTGTCGCGATGATGTCGTTGCGCGAAGTAAAGCGTCATTACACCGCCTTGGTGTGGGGTCATCCAGCAGCGCCGGTGGGGACAATTGATGCTCCGATTGGTCGCGACCCACGAAACCCGTTGTGTATGGCGGTGGTTGCGAGTGGAAAGCCCGCGCGAACCAACTACGAGGTTCTGGAAACAATGTCCGACCCAGATGTTTCATTGGTCGCATGTGAATTAGAAACTGGTCGCACCCATCAAATTCGCGTTCACCTACAAGCCACTGGGCACTCGGTCGTGGGCGACCCACAATATGGCGGAGCAAGAATGCCTTTGGTGATTGGCCGACCGTTCTTGCACGCTGGGCGATTGGTCTTTGACCACCCTCTGACGGGGGAGCCTCTTGAATTCAACTCCGAATTGCCCGCCGATCTCGAAGTTGTTCTCAAGCGCTGTCGCGCGGAGAAATGAACTGCTAGAGTCCTGTTCACCGTGAAGTGAGTCCCGTGAGGCTCATACGGAGGAAAACATGACACAAGATTCGGGTTCTCACCCAGACACATCTCAGACTGCTACGTCGAACCTGGTGCAGGTTCTTGGACTAGCCGATGTGAATCGTGCAATCACTCGTATTGCCCACGAAATTATTGAACGAAATCGTGGCCTAGATGGGGTAGTGATTATTGGTCTGCAACGTGGTGGCGTCTGGCTAGCAGAGCGTTTGGTTTCTACGATTAACCACATCGAAGGCGAAAACAAGCCGTCAATTCCTCTTGGGAAATTAGATGTTTCCCTTTTTCGCGATGACATCAACTTGCGTCCGGTGACACCGGTGTCGGTCACGGATATCCCTGTTGATCTCACGGGCTCAAAGGTTCTCATTGTCGACGATGTGTTGTTTACGGGGCGCACTGTGCGTGCCGCCCTCGATGCACTCAACCAATACGGTCGGCCATCGTCAGTACAACTTGCCGTGATGATCGATCGCGGTCATCGCGAGTTGCCCATTCGGCCTGACTATGTCGGCAAAAATCTCCCGACGGGTCGCGATGAAGATGTTCGGGTATCGCCCGAGGGCGTGACCTTGTCAAAGAAGGTGAACGGATGAAGCATCTACGCAGCATCCCTGAACTTGGCGTTGATGGAATCGTGCGTATTTTGGGATTGGCGAATCACATGGCTGAGGTCAATCGCCGTCCGGTGCCAAAAGTTCCTGCGCTCAACGGACGCACGATCGTCAGTTTGTTCTTTGAAGATTCAACTCGTACGCGCATCAGTTTTGAAACCGCAGCCAAGCGTCTCTCTGCTGACACGATGACCTTTAGCGTGTCAACGTCAAGTGTGAACAAGGGCGAAAGCTTGAAAGACACCATCGAAACCGTGAGCGCAATGGGCGTTGCAGCATTTGTTGTGCGACACAAAACCAGTGGAATCCCGTGGCAATTGAGCGAATGGACCGATGCCTCAATCATCAATGCCGGCGATGGGTGGCATCAACACCCGACTCAAGCACTACTTGACAGTTTCACCATCATGTCGGCGCTTGGGCGTTCGCCAAGTAGTGATTGTCTGAAAGGCCTGACCATCGGAATCGTGGGCGATATCCGCCACAGTCGCGTGGCGCGTAGTGACATTCAAGCATTCACTGCGCTGGGTGCGAAGGTTGTCTTGGTGGCGCCACGAACTTTGTTGCCACCAGAGGTCGAAGGATGGCCAGTCACAACTTCATCCTCTCTTGATGAAGTGATCGGTGAAGTCGATGTTTTGTACATGCTGCGCATGCAACGAGAACGAATGAACGAGGCCTTGGTGCCGAACCTGGGGGAGTATTCGGCGCGTTATGGGCTTGACGAACGTCGCTCAAAAATGTTGTCCGAGCACGCTCTGCTCATGCACCCCGGACCCATGAATCGTGGTGTTGAGATGTTGATTGACCCAGCCTCGATGCCGAACAACATGATTACTCAACAAGTAGCCAACGGGGTGTCGGTACGAATGGCAGTTCTATTTGATGTCTTAGGTGGATCCGAAACCGGAGCAGGAGTCGTGTCATGAGAGAAGAGCAGACGATCAACATTCGCGGTGGCCGGATTCTTGATGAAACGACCGACGCACAAGGTCGTCTGGCCGATGTTCATATTTCGGGTGGTGTGATTGCTGAAGTCGTAGAACCTGGATCGAAGTTGCCAAAAGCAGATATCGATCTCAATGCATCGGGGTGTGTCGTATCGCCTGGTTTTGTTGACTTGCATGTGCATTTGCGCGAGCCAGGTCGCGAAGAGTCAGAAACTATTGAAACAGGTAGTCGGGCTGCGGCTTTAGGTGGTTTTACGGCAGTGGTAGCAATGCCCAATACCGAGCCTTCGCAAGACTCACGAATTGTTGTTGAGTTTGTTCGCTCGCAAGGAGAGCGGGCAGGGCTGTGCGAGGTGATTCCTTCTGGTTGCATCACGGTTGGCCGCGCAGGGCAAGCCTTGGCACCCTACGGTGAACTTCGCGATGCTGGCGTCACATTGTTTACCGACGATGGCAACGGAGTACAAGATCCGCTACTCATGCGTCGGGCACTTGAATATGCTCGCGACCTTGACATCACACTTGCACAACATTGTGAAGTGAGCAGTTTGACTGTTGGTGCCGTGATGCACGAAGGATCCTGTTGTAGTCATCTCGGTTTACCGGGTTGGCCAGCAATCGCTGAAGAACTGATGGTGCATCGAGATATTGAACTTGTGCGCCTCACGGGTTCGCGAATTCACTTCTTGCACTTGTCCACCGAACGAAGTGTTGAGATGGTTCGTCGAGCGAAAGCTGAAGGACTCCCAGTGACAGCCGAGGCGACTCCGCATCACTTCACGTTGACTGACGAAGCCCTGCGAAGTTTTGATCCGGTTTTCAAAGTGAATCCTCCGTTACGCACTCCGGCTGATATCGCGGCTCTCAAAGAAGGTTTGCGTGATGGAACGATTGATGCCATCGCAACCGACCACGCTCCTCACGCGAGTCACCTGAAAGAACAACCGCTCGACCAAGCTCCTCCAGGAATGCTCGGACTTGAAACCGCACTGGCGCTCTCGTTGACCGAACTCAATATGGAGACTCAATCTGTCTTGGCTGCACTGAGCTGGAATCCAGCACGTATCGCCGGTGTCGGCGATCGCCATGGTCGGCCTGTCGCAGTTGGCGAACCAGCTAATCTGGCGATTTTTGACCTAACCCATGAATGGGTCGTCGACCGTGATGTCGTGGCCAGCAAGAGCAAGAACACGCCGTATCACGGCCGAACTGTGCGGGGCAAGGTTCGTCACACGGTCTTTGCGGGGCACGTTGTCGTTCGCGATGGGGTTGCTCAGCGATGAATTGGGAAATTACTAAAAATACATTAGAGTGCATAATTATGCAGAATAGGGATGATGATGGCAATTCGTGAAGCAGCGCTCGTTCTCGCTGACGGCAGTGTCTTTGAAGGCGAGGCCATCGGAGCAGAGTCGGCAAGTGGTATTTCGACCGGAGAAGTCGTTTTCAATACGGTGCTGAGTGGATATCAAGAAGTTGTCACCGACCCCAGTTATGCGGGTCAGATCATCACGTTCACCTATCCACATATTGGTAACTACGGAACGACCGTTGCCGATGACGAATCTCGTCGCCCGTTTTGTCGTGGTGTCATTGTTCGCGACTTGGCGCGTCGTCATAGCAACTATCGCGCGGAACAAAGTCTGAATGATTTGCTCAAGAAGAGTGGCGTGGCCGGAATCGCCGGAATTGACACCCGTCGACTCACGCGAATCTTGCGTGATACTGGGGCAATGCCTGGTGCCTTTGGAACTGCATCGCACGACGAACTGCTCGCAGCGGCTCGTGCCGAAAAAGGAACTGATGGCGTCGATCTCGTCGCGACCGTGACGACTGACAAGCCGTATTCATTCGGAAATGGTCCCCTCAAAGTTGTTGCGTACGACTTCGGTATCAAAACCACAATTTTGCGTTGCCTATCTGAAATCGCCACGATTGAAGTTGTTCCCGCTTCAACAACAGCTGCTGAAGTTTTGGCTCGTCAGCCGCACGGAGTGTTTTTGTCAAATGGTCCAGGAGACCCGGCAGCTGTTCCGTACGCAGTCGACGCAATTCGTGATCTCGTTGGACAAGTACCACTCTTTGGTATTTGTCTCGGACATCAATTGTTGAGTCGCGCGCTTGGCGGCACGACCTACAAATTGCCGTTTGGTCATCACGGTGGAAATCATCCGGTGCAGCATCTGGCTTCGGGTCATGTCGAAATCACTAGTCAAAATCACAACTTCTGTGTTGACGCTGAAAGTTTGGGTGGGCGAGTAGCCGTGACTCACCTCAACCTCAACGATCAGACCAATGAGGGGATGCGTGTTCTCGATGCGCCGGCATTCAGCGTGCAGTATCACCCAGAGGCCGGACCTGGTCCGCACGACAGTCGTTATCTCTTTGAACAATTTGCACAACTGATGCAGAACGGAACTTTCTGATATGCCCAAGCGCACTGATATCCATTCAATTTTGATTATCGGTTCTGGTCCGATCGTGATTGGTCAAGCCTGTGAATTCGACTATTCCGGAACACAGGCATGTCGAGTTCTCAAAGAAGAGGGTTACCGCGTCATTTTGGCGAACTCGAATCCGGCCACGATCATGACCGATCCAGATTTTGCTGATCGTACGTATATCGAACCACTGACGTGGGAAGTGATTGCAAAAATCATCGAGCGCGAAAAGCCCGATGCTGTTCTTCCGACGCTTGGTGGTCAGACCGGACTCAACTTGGCGATGGCTCTCTTTGAGCGGGGGCTTGTTGGAGTGCCCGGAACTCCCGAACTCATCGGAGCAAATGCAGAATCAATTTCAACTGCTGAAGATCGCGACAAGTTCAAAAAGGCCATGATTGAAATTGGTCTGAAGGTTCCTGAAAGTGGCATTGCTCACAATATGGAAGATGCTCTCGAGGTCATCAAAACCATTGGTCTTCCCGCGATCATCCGCCCCGCGTACATCTTGGGCGGACGAGGAACCGGAATTGCAAAAACTGCTGAAGAGTTTGCGCAGTTGGCTTCAAACGGTCTTGATGCCAGTCCGATCCGTGAAATTCTTATCGAGAAGAGCATCGCGGGTTGGAAAGAGTACGAGCTTGAGGTGATGCGCGATACGGCTGATAACTGCGTCATCATCTGTTCAATCGAAAACTTTGACCCGATGGGTGTGCACACGGGTGACTCCATCACTGTTGCGCCCGCGCAAACTCTGAGCGATGTTGAATACCAAATCATGCGCGATGCTGCCTTGGCATGTATTCGCCGGGTCGGTGTTGAAACCGGTGGATCAAATGTGCAGTTCGCAGTGAATCCAGCCAATGGCGATGTCGTCGTGATTGAAATGAATCCTCGCGTTTCGCGATCGAGTGCCTTGGCTTCAAAGGCAACCGGTTTCCCAATTGCCAAGATCGCTGCCAAGTTGGCAGTGGGTTACACCCTTGACGAAATTCCCAACGACATCACCAAGGCGACGCCGGCAAGTTTTGAGCCAACGATTGACTATGTCGTCACCAAGATTCCGCGCTGGGCGTTTGAAAAACTTCCCGGCACCAGTGGAGTTCTCGGAACGCAAATGCAAAGCGTCGGTGAAGTCATGGCTATTGGCCGTACTTTCCCCGAAAGTTTGCAGAAGGCTTTACGCTCCCTTGAGCAAGGCCGCCTCGGTCTCAATTGCGATCCTGCTGAAAAGCAGCTTGCCGAAATCGCTACCGATGAGTTGATGCGTCTCGTGGACATTCCTACTCCCGACCGAATTTTCATCATCGGCGAATTATTGCTCCGCGGAGTTTCGGTTGATGCGGTACATGACGCTTGCAAGGTTGACCCGTGGTTCCTAGATCAGATGTCAATCATCATTGAAGAGCGCGATGCGGTGAAGTCGTTGAATCCGAGTGCGATGACCAAAGCTGCATGGAAGCGTGTGAAGCGTGTCGGATTCAGCGACGCACAGTTGGCGTATCTGTGGGGCAGTGCCGAATCAGAGGTGCGAGCCGCGCGCGAAGCTGCAGGTGTCATCCCTACCTATAAGACGGTTGATACGTGCTCGGCAGAGTTTGCTGCGTTAACTCCCTATCACTACTCGACATATGAAGACGAAAATGAAGTGCGCGAATCCGATCGCCAACGCGTCATTATTTTGGGCTCTGGTCCAAACCGTATCGGGCAAGGAATTGAATTCGACTACTGCTGCGTGCATGCATCGTTCGCGCTACGTGATGCTGGATTCGAAACCGTCATGGTGAACTGCAACCCAGAAACTGTCTCGACCGACTATGACACGTCTGATCGTTTGTACTTTGAGCCGCTGACCAAAGAAGATGTTCTCAATGTCATCGCGGCCGAAACCGCGGCTGCCGGAGGCAAGAAGCCCAAGGTCATTGTTTCATTGGGTGGCCAAACGCCGCTCAAACTTTCTGGCCAAATTCCGGTTGATCTCATTGCTGGGACATCACCTGCATCAATCGATCTTGCCGAAGACCGCGAAAAATGGAACGAATTATGTGAGTCGCTCAGTATTCCGCAACCTCCTGGTGGCACTGCAATTAATCTCGAACAGGCGATGACCATTGTTGATCGCGTCGGTTTCCCAGTGTTGGTGCGACCAAGTTATGTATTGGGTGGTCGTGCGATGCAGATCGTTCACGATCGCGATCACTTGACGCGTGCGATGGCCGAACTTTCAAGTTTCGGCAGTCTGGGCAAAGAAGGTGGACTGTCGGCTGAACGTCCAGTTTTGGTTGATCGTTTCCTTGAAGACGCGACTGAAGTAGATGTTGATGCCATTCGCGATCACACCGGTGAAGTGCTCATTGGTGGAGTCATGGAACACGTTGAAGAAGCAGGAGTTCACTCAGGTGACTCGGCTTGTGCGATTCCTCCGCAAACGCTTCCTTCGTGGGTCGTTGAAGTGATCGAGTCGTACACGACCGCAATCGCCGCAGCGCTTGATGTTCGTGGCCTGATCAACGTGCAGTTTGCGGTTGCCGGAACCAATGTGTACGTCATTGAAGCGAACCCGCGCGCCAGTCGCACGGTTCCATTTGTTGCTAAGGCGACGGGCGTTCCGTTGGCCAAAGTGGCAACACGGGTCATGCTCGGTTCAACTTTGGCCGAACTGCGAACCGAAGGTTTGCTGACTCGTTCGGTATTGCTTGACTCGCCCGACACGGTTGCGGTGAAAGAAGCGGTGTTGCCGTTTAGCCGGTTCCCCGAAGTTGATACTGCTCTCGGACCGGAAATGCGTTCAACCGGCGAAGTGATGGGAATCGACGTCACTTTTGGTCGGGCGTTCTATAAAGCAGAACTTGCAGCGGGCACAGTGTTGCCAACAAGCGGAACAGTTTTCTTGTCTCTTGCTGACGGCGATAAGCCTGCCGGAATAGTTGTAGCTAAACGATTGCGTGCGCTCGGATTCGGCATTATGGCAACTCCCGGTACGGCTGACTATCTCAGTCGATTCGGCTACATGGTTGATGCAGTTGTTGGCAAAGTAAGCGAAGGTGCCAAGATCACTGCAGTTAATCTCATCGCGAGTGGTGAAATCACATTTGTGATCAACACGCCGCAAGGCCGAGGTGGCCGTACCGATGGCGAAGCAATTCGTAAAGCAGCCAATGTCTATCGAGTGTGTTCGGTGACAACTGTTGAAGCGGCGCTTGCTGCAGTTCAAGGTATGGCCGAACAGATCGACCATCCACTTGAAGTGAAGAGCTTGCAGGAATACCACGGAAGGTGAGAACAACGTTGTGAGTTCACGTGTGCAAGTTGGTTCAGTTGAGTTCAAGCATCCATTGATGGCTGCTTCGGGCACGGCAGGACACGGGGCTGAACTTTCTGCGTACGGAGATCTCTCGTCAATTGGCGCCGTAGTAGTGAAATCCCTCGCTGCGACCGAGTGGGCTGGCAACCCAGCCCCGCGTGTTCATCCGATTGCACAAGGCATGATCAATGCTGTTGGGTTGCAAGGTTCTGGCGTCAATCATTGGATCGAAAATGATTTGCCAGCAATGACTGCAGTCAACGCCACCGCCGTCGTCAGTATCTGGGGACGTTCGGTTGATGAATACCGAGATGCAGCCCGACTTTTGAACGAGGGATTGAATCGCTCTTCACATGAGTCGACGGTTGTTGCAGTTGAAGTCAATTTGTCATGTCCCAATATGAACGGTCACGGAATCTTTGCTCATGACATCGCGATGTCGGCCGAAGTGATCGCGGCTTGTTCGTTGCTCAATCGTCCCTTGTGGGCCAAACTCAGCCCGAATACTGATCAGGTGATTGCAGTCGCACGTGCAGTGCACGAAGCGGGGGCCGAAGCAGTCACTTTGATTAACACGGTCGTGGGTATGGTCCTCGACCCCGAGACCGGACGTCCGGCTCTCGGAAATGGCGGCGGCGGTATTTCGGGTCGAGCGATTCACCCAGTTGCGGTCCGCACGGTCTTTGATGTGCATGCAGCGTTGCCCAATTTGCCCATCGTCGGAGTGGGGGGAGTGACTTCAGGTTGGGAGGCCGCAGAACTCATGTTGGCGGGAGCCAGTGCGGTGCAGGTGGGCACCGCAACCTTCGCCGACCCGCGCGCGTGTTTCAAGATTGCGAGTGAACTGACCGCATGGGCCCAAAGGCATGGTTTATCTGATATCGCGCACTTGACCGGACTGGCACATCGTGGGGGATTGAGTCAGTCGTAACGGTGCAAAATGGGCTGGTATCCACCTATTGAACGCTTGTGATAGGTACGGTTTGCCCATGGCCACTCCTCCGATACTCACACCAGAACAGCGTGTTGCAGCCC
>Ga0208852_1000306_pt1 | contig 13623 bp, 12 predicted proteins | sample LakMenEpi18Jun09_FD_150711 | JGI IMG/M metagenome (GOLD analysis project Ga0208852, IMG submission 150711) | Freshwater microbial communities from Lake Mendota, WI - 18JUN2009 deep hole epilimnion ns (SPAdes) | ecosystem: Environmental > Aquatic > Freshwater > Lake > Epilimnion/Euphotic zone ...
CGACACAACGCGTGAACTTGGATTTGGTCAAACAACAGGATCGCGCGGAACTCTGATGGGTGCCGGTGCTGTTAAGGCCGCGTGCGAGGCTGCTCGAGAAGCTAGCTGTGCAATCGGTGTTGATCACGTTGGCGAGTACCGAGTTGACTGGACTACAAAACTTGGCGAGCCTGGCGTTGAGAATCCGATCATTCACTCAACATTTGGGTACGCAGCTCAACTGGTCATCGTCGATCGCGAAACCGGAAAGATCGAACACGTAGTCGCAGCCCACGACGTTGGCCGTGCAGTGAACCCGCAACTCTGTGAAGGCCAAATTGAAGGCTCCGTGCACATGGGACTTGGCTATGCGCTCAGCGAGGACTTCCCTAGCGATCCTGAAACTGGCTTCCCAACAAACAAGACTCTGCGCAGCCTGGGCATTTTGCGAGCAAAAGATGTGCCCAAGATTTCCGTACAGCTCGTTGAGTCTGCTCAGCCAAACTCTCCATACGGAATCAAAGGTGTAGGCGAAATAGGTCTTGTGCCAACTGCTGGTGCAGTTGCTGCAGCGTTATACGACTTTGATGGAGTGTGGCGCTCAAAACTTCCTATGAAGCGCGATGATTCGAGTGCCGAGGATTAGCCATGACGAACATCACGCCAGGAATGGTCTGTGCACATCACCATCTCTACAGTTCAATCGCTCGCGGAATGCCAGCACCAACCGGAAAGACTGACTCCTTTATTTCCGTGCTCGAAAACATTTGGTGGCGCATTGATGCTGCCTTAGACCTTGACATGATTTATTGGTCTGCTGCGCTTGGCGCTGCCGAAGCACTCGCAAGCGGCACAACATGCATTATTGACCACCACGAATCGCCACATGCAATTGAAGGTTCGTTAGCAACGATTGCCAAAGCGTGTCGCGATGTTGGAGTACGTGTAAATGCTTGTTATGGCGTAACCGACCGATGGAGCAACGATGGGACTCTACTCAGCAGCGTTGATCCCTCGACCAAAATGACAGGCGCTGCCCGTCGTGGTCTTGATGAGGGACTCGCCTATATCAAGAGCGGTGGCCGCGGCATGATCGGTGTACACGCGGCATTTACCTGCGGGGACGAAACATTGCACGAAGCAGCATCTCTTGCAGAATCTCTCGGTGTGGGTGTGCATATTCACGTCGCTGAGGGATTGGACGACGTTGACGCCGGATCACGCCTGGAGAACATCGCCAGAGAAAACTGGTTGCTTGTCCATGCAGTCCACTTAGATCGCCAACTACTGGGCTCAATCGTGCACAACCCGCGATCAAATATGAATAATTCTGTTGGATATGCAAAACCATCCGAACAACCGAACACCATCCTTCTTGGCACCGACGGTATTGGCGCAAACATGATGGAGGAAGCGCGACTTGCCTACGTGCGCTTACGTGAATTCGACATCGCCCAAGATCCAACCGTTGTCGACGGATGGTTACAGAATAACTACCAACATTTTCCAGAAGCCAGGAACGACAAAGTGACCTGGTCGTATAACAACATGTCCAGCCCTTGGCACACCGCGTTCACCACCGACATGCATGTACTCACCGTTGAGGTAGATGGTGAAAAACTGTACGACGAAGGCAAGTACACCCGCATGGACATAGTTGAAATTCGCGCAAAAGCACAGGAACAAGCACAGCGACTATTTGAAAGGTTGGAAGCATGAGCATTCCCGCAGCAGCAATTAATCCGCAGACCGGTAAAGCCCGTATGGCCATCTACCTGCAGGATGCACACCCAATTCGTGAAGGCATGGCTTTTGCACAATATGCAGAATCAAAAGGCTTCGAAGCTGTATGGCAAGCCGAGAGTCGATTGGTTCGCGAGGCGACAGTGCCAATGGCGGCCTTCGCATCAGTCACCAACAACATCAAGGTTGGATCCGGAGTTGTGGACTGCTGGAGTCGTAATCCCGCCAGGCTTGCTGCAACATTTTCGACACTTGATGACCTTGCTCCTGGTCGCGTCATTTTGGGAATTGGTGCATGGTGGGACCCACTGGCTCAAAAAGTCGGGATCTCTCGCGCAAAACCACTTCGTGCGATGCGCGAAATCGTGACGAATGTGCGCGCTTTGTTGCACAATGAAAATGTCACATTCAACGGCGAATTCGTGCACTTCGATGGAATCGAGCTCGACTACGTGTATCAGGAGCGCCGTCCGAAAGATGTGCCGATATATATCGGCGCAACCGGCATGCAAATGATGGAACTCACTGGCGAAATTGCCGACGGCGTAGTGCTGAACTATTTGGTCTCCCCCGACTACAACAAGCAGGCAATGGAAGCGCTGCAAATTGGAGCCGACAAAGCCGGTCGCAAAATGGAAAGCATCGATCGACCGCAATTGGTGGTGTGCAGCGTGCATGAAGATCGTCAAACGGCATTAGACATGGCCAGAGAGATGGTCACGCAATACCTCGGACAACAACCACACATCATGAAGGCTTCTGGAGTACCTCAATCGTTACTCGACAAGGTAGGAGAAGTGCTCACTTGGCCAGCAACCCATGAACAAGTGACCGCTGCTTCAAAACTTGTTCCAGACGAAATTGTGCAGATGCTGACAGCCAGTGGAACACCAGCTGAAGCCCGCGAGCAAGTACGGCACTATGTGAATAACGGGGCTACTTGTCCAATTCTGTACCCACTTGGCGATGTTCACGCCATGATCGATGCATTCGCAGATTGGGATGGCAACTAAATATGACCGTAATTGTTGCCAAAGAATTGAAAACGGCGCTGACTGCGTTACGCGAGCATGATGACGCTCGCCTCATCCAGGGTGGCACAGACCTGATGGTAGAGATCAACTTCAACCACGTGAAGCCAACAACCATGATCAGTCTTCGCGATGTTGAATCACTTCGGACCATTCGTCGAGATCAACCGGGAATACTCTCTATCGGTTCAGGGGTTCCCTATTTAGTTATTGAAGGCGAACCTGTTCTGTCTGAAATTCCTGCTCTGGCACAAGCTGCACGAACAGTTGGTTCACCCCAGATCAGGGCTGCAGGTTCACTTGGTGGAAACCTTGGCACCTGCTCGCCAGCAGGAGACACACTTCCCGTCATGTTCGCACTTGATGCAAACATTCATCTCAGCACAATCGACTCAACGCGAGTTGTCTCGATCCACGACTTCATGACAGGTGTGAAACGTAGCGTTCGACAACACGACGAAATAATCACAAGTATTGACTTCCCGATCATCACCGGGTGGCAGGGTTACTCCAAGGTTGGTGTACGAAACGCTATGGTCATTTCAGTTGCATCGGCTTGCTTGGTTGCAGACCACAAGAATGCTGATGTACGTATTGCTCTCGGTTCCGTGGGACCAACCATCATCAGATGCCGAGAAGCTGAAGCTTGGCTGAAAGCAAATCACGATTTATCTGGAGTTGGCAACATTTCGATCGATGTTGCAGATGAGTTTGGTAAGCGCGCTGCTGCCGAATCTTCTCCAATCGATGATCATCGCAGCACTGCGCAATATCGTCGCCATGCAATTTCAGTGCTCGCATCCCGTTTGCTGAGGAAGGCCTACCAATGAGTGCAAACGAGTTTTATTCGCTCCAAGTGAATGGTGAGACATTGTCCGTTCAGGACTCATGGGTTGGCGAGAGCCTCCTCTACGTTTTGCGTGAGCGTCTCGGATTACCTGGTACCAAAGGGGCATGTGAGCAAGGTGAATGCGGTAGTTGCACCGTCCTTATGGATGGCGAAGCTGTTTGCGCATGTTTAGTCATGGCAGCCACTGCAGTAAATAGTGAAATCGTGACCGTTGAAGGTATTGCTTCGGGGTCAGAACTCACTGACGTGCAACAGAGTTTCGTTGAAGAAGGTGCCGTGCAGTGCGGATTCTGTACGCCTGGACTAATCGTCGCAGTCCATCATCTCCTTGAGAAGAATCCTCAACCATCAGAGTTTGAAGTGAAGGAAGCCATCTCAGGAAATATTTGTAGGTGCACTGGCTATGGTCGAGTTTTTGCGGCCGTTGAAGCGACCATTCGGTCGAGAAGTGAAGCGAAGTAGACATGGCAAAGTCATCTACAGTCACGAAACCTCGAGACATCCTTGGCAACAGTGCGTTGCGTCCAGACGGAGCGCACAAAGTTCAGGGCAGCTTTGAGTTCACTTCCGACTTGCATGCAGAAAACATGTTGTGGGGTGCAACATTACGCTCACCTCACCCCTACGCAAAGATCGTGTCAATCGATACATCTGCAGCACTCGCGCTTTCGGGAGTCCAGTGTGTCATTACCGCAGATGATGTTCCCGGCAAGCCAACATATGGCCTCATCAGCAGTGACCAGCCCGTGTTTGCAAAAGACATCGTTCGATACATGGGCGAACCAGTTGCTGCCGTTGCTGCTGACCATCCTGAAACGTGCCGCCGGGCGCTCTCGCTCATCTCCGTTGTCTACGAGGTTCTCAAGCCATTAACCGAGCCAGAAGATGCAATTGCTGGAGAATTCCAACCGATCCATCCAGACGGCAATGTCATTCGTCATCAGCGAATTCTTCGAGGCGACCAGAACATCTCTGGCCCCATTGTTGTTGAAGGCGAATATGTCATTGGAATGCAAGATCAAGCATTTCTCGGTCTTGAGGCTGCTCTTGCTATTCCCGATCCAGACGGACTTGGTTTGCACTTACATGTTGCCACTCAATGGCTGCATGAAGACCTCACACAAATATCTGCTTGCCTCAATTTGCCCGCAGACAAGGTTCGGCTCACACTAGGTGGCGTTGGAGGTGCGTTCGGCGCACGCGAAGACATCAGCCTTCAAGTGCACTGCTGTCTGCTCGCGTTGAAGGCTGGACGTCCGATCAAGATGCAATACAGCCGAGAAGAAAGCTTCTTCGGCCATGTGCATCGCCACCCTGCCACCATCTTCATGCGACATCACGCAGACGCAGACGGCAAGATCATCAAAATTGATGCGCGATTCGTATTCGATGGCGGCGCTTACACCAGCACCTCGCCAGCAGTGCTCATCAATGGCATCACGCACACACAAGGGCCTTACAAGTGTGACAACGCAACGGTTGATGGTTATGCCGTCCGAACGAATAACCCTCCATGTGGCGCCATGCGTGGCTTCGGGGTTGTACAAGCGTGTTTCGCTCACGAATCTCAGATGGACAAGATCGCCGCTGCAACTGGCAAATCACCTGTTGAAATACGTCTGATTAACGCAATGGTCACAGGTGACCCGCTGATCACCGGTCAAATCATGGAGAGCGTTGCACCAGTGGCTCGCTGCATCACGGAAACCGAGGCAATACCTTTGCCAGCGCCAATGAGCGAACATGCCAATGAACTGTCACTACCAGGAGGAAGCGGACTCACTGCATCACGATCAAACATCGTTCGTGGAATTGGTTGGGGTGTTTCCATGAAGAACCTCATGTACAGCGAAGGGTTCGATGATTATGCAACTGCTCGATGTACTCTCAAAGACGGCGTTGCGTCTCTCAAATTTGCGACTTCAGAAGTAGGACAAGGTTTCGTCACTCTTGCTCCGCAAATCGCTCGATCTGTACTAGGAGTCGATGAAGTCATTCTTGAACCGATCGACACACAAATCGGTTCAGCAGGTTCTACATCCGCATCCCGCCAAACATGGATGAGTGGTGGTGCGGTTGATGGTGCCTGTCGCCTGGTTCGTGAACGCCTCTTTCATCACGTCGGATTAATGCACGGCATTGACCCGCTTCGCCTCGTTATCGACGGCACTGAAGTTGTTGATCAAGTTGGAACATTCCGCATTTCGGTAGCTGACGCATCGGATGGCATAGAAATCAGCGAGACATTCGAGCACCATCACCGTGCAACGGAGGAACTTGATGCAAACGGTCAAGGTAACTGCCATACGGCATTTGCATTCGTTGCTCATCGCGCAGTTGTCGATGTTGATCCAGAACTAGGGCTGGTAAAGGTCGTACAAATTGCCACTGCTCAAGATGTTGGCAGAGTGTTAAATCCGCTGTCCGCAATCGGCCAATTAGAGGGTGGAATCGCCCAAGGCCTAGGGCTTGCAGTGATGGAAGAGATAGTCATGAAAGACGGAAAAGTTCGCAACCCAAGCTTTACTGACTACCTGCTTCCAACGGCTCTAGACGCACCAGATGTCGTTGCTGTGATGATCGAAGAATACGAGCCTCAAGCACCTCTCGGCGCCAAAGGCATCGGCGAACCACCGTGTATTTCGGTAACTCCAGCAATTGTCGCAGCCATCAGAAACGCAATCGGTAAAAACATTGAGCGCATTCCGGTGCGCCCTCAAGACATTTGCCTTTAGTCGGATTCGACCTTTAGCAACGTAGCTACAACTGATCCGATTTCACCTGGGCGTACGGGCTTTGCTGGCTCGCTGAGGTTGAAATTCGGCTCGTCGTAAATGACATCAAACTTCATTCCGCGACACAATGACGTCGTCGTACGACGCATCGACTTGTCGATCAACGAAATAACAGTTCCCTTCATTCCAGCACGACCGGTTCGACCCGAACGGTGGATGTAGTCCTTTGGGTCTTCGGGCATATCGAAGTGAACAACCACTGGAACCGCATCGATGTGAATACCACGCGCTGCTACGTCGGTTGCGACCATGACGGTTGCTTTGCCACGTCGGAATTGCTCTAACGCCTTTTCGCGTTGAGCCTGACTGCGATTGCCGTGAATGACACAGGTGTTGATGCCCATCGACTCAAGGTTTCCAGCCAAACGATCAGAACCATGCTTGGTGCGACAAAACACAATTGCTCGTTCGTATTGAGTTGCAATTTCGGCAAGGACCTTCGTGCGATTGTCGCGCGATACATTCCAAAACAGGTGATCGATTTCGCCTGCGTTCTCGGCTGTTGCAACAGCGTGACGCTTTGGCGAGTTTTGAAATTCACGAATCAACATGTCAATGTCGCCATCAAGAGTTGCTGAGAACAACAGTGTTTGACGGTTTGTTGTTACAGCACGCATGATGCGCTTTACTGCTGGCATGAATCCCATGTCAGCCATGCGGTCGGCTTCGTCGATTACCGCAACAGCAACTGCGCCTAGATCCAAGTCGCGACGTTTGATGAGGTCTTCAAGACGACCAGGTGTAGCCACCACGATGCTTGAAGCACGTGCAGCCTTTACTTGTGGTCCATAACCTGCACCACCGTAAACAGCCGACACACGAATGTCGCTTCCTCCGCACAACAGCGAAATTTCTTTAGCCACCTGAGCAGCAAGTTCGCGAGTCGGTACGAGCACCAATCCTGTTGGGCGGCCCGGACGGCTCTTCGTTACCTTGACTGCAATTGCAATACCGAATGCAAGGGTTTTACCCGAGCCTGTTGGAGCTTTGCCGCAGATGTCGTGTCCAGCAAGTGCATCGGGCAATGTTGCTTCCTGCACTGGGAACGGAGCTTCGATTCCGCGTGAGACTAATCCGCTAATAATGTTCTTGGGCACGCCAAGTTCTAACCATGTTTTCGTCATGAAAATATCCTCGATCTGTATGTGTTGGGGGGTTCCTCAGGTATGTTCCTGTGGTTGTGAAGGGCTAGCGACCCAACACACGACGCAAATAGTCGTTTGTGAACACACCCTCGGGATCGAGTTGGTTCCGAACTTCAATAAAACGCTGATATTCAGGATACAGGCTAGAAATGTCATTCGCATTTAGATTGTGAATCTTTCCCCAGTGCGGTCTGCCCTCATACTTGCGCAGAATCGTCTCTACCGCTGAAAAGTACTCGTCATATTCAGAGCCTTTGAACATATGAACGGCAATGTATGCACTACGTCTTCCTGTAGATGTGGAGAACGGAATGTCATCACTCCCCGTGCACCGTACTTCCACGGGGAAACTGATGCGGAATCCACGGTCATCAACCATTTGCATCACTTCTCGGAGAGCAGGCACGAGAGCATCCAGGGGAATTGAATACTCCATTTCATAAAACTTGACGAGTCGTTTACTGCTAAAGATTCGATGGCTTACATTTACGTACTCAACTCGACCAGAAGAAGGCAGGATTGTTGCCAATCTTGGAATCAATCGCGGGAATAGCCGCCCAACACGACACAACATGCCAAATGCATAGTTTTCCATGAACATTTTGTTGTACCACGTTGCAAATCTGCCTGGGGAATCAATCACATCCGTACTGACATTGTTTGCCTTCGTAAGCGCCCATTTCGTGTGTGGCACCCAGTAAAACTCGAAGAAATCATTGTCTGTAATGAGTTGTGGGAAATTATCCAAGACATGCGATATACGCATTGGCTGCTCTACTGCTCGCAGGTTAAAAGCCGGCACCACATTTAAGGTCACTTCGGTAATTACTCCAAGTGCGCCTAAGGAAACTCGCCCGCAATGAAACACTTCAGAGTTATGTTGTGGATCGCAAAATAGTAATTCGCCAGACGCAGATATTATTTTGAACGATCTAATTTGAGCAGCAAGCCCAGTTCGCTGCAAACCTGTTCCGTGCGTAGAAGTTGACAGTGCGCCAGCCAGCGTTTGATACGTCACGTCACCAAGATTTGGCATCGACAGTTGATGCAACTCCAAGTGAGCATTCAGGTCGCTCAACACGATGCCTGCCTGAACGGTAATCAATCCATTCGCATGATCAACATTCAGAATCTGATTCATCCGTGTGAGATCAACCATCACCTCATCAGGCACTGCAATTCCTGTGAAGCTGTGACCAGAACCAACAACCTTCACACGCTGCTGACTGTTCACAGCGCGCTTGATCAATGCGACTACTTCCGCATTCGAAGATGGCTTCTCAATGATCACCGGGCGTGACTTTTGATTACCCGCCCAATTAGTCCACGTCGGCACTACGCCTCCTGCAACCTAAATCGTTCAACGTTCAACAACAATAATGCCAACAGAAACAACACGATCATCGTTCCCAACATCGAAAGCCAAGGGAACCCCCATGCTTTACGAATGAATCCACTGGAAAACCCGGCCAGACCTCCGAACATACTCATTGCCACATCTGCTGACCCTTGTACTTTCACTCGATATCCAATCGGAACTGAATCAACGAGCAGGCTCGAGGATCCGATCAGACCAAAACTCCAGCCCACACCGAGCAACCACAGAGAGGGGAAAAACACGGCTGGGTTACTTCCCGCTAACGCAGACATGATCGTGCTCAACATCAAAATCAAACAGCCCACCAACAACGTATTCAAACGACCATGTCGGTCGCTGAATCGACCAACAAGTGGGCTGAAAGCGTACATTCCAGCAATATGCAGCGAAATAATGTATGCACTCACCGTTTCATGACCATGTTCTCGCAAATGCACTGGAGTCATAGTCATCACCGCAACCATGGTGACGTGCGAAATGACCATTGCATAGAAGGCAAGTCGAGTCTTCGGCGACGAGGAAAGAAATTGGAACACGCTCAATCGCCCGTCATCATCATCTTTATTGCCTAGAGAGTCGCGACGGACAATTCCTCCACTAACGACAAGTGGGTCTGGCTTCAAACGCACCGCGGCATTTACAAAAGACGTAATAAAGAACAAGCCCGAGAACACCCATGGACCTGTGTACAGATTCCATCCAAACAGACTCTGCCCAAGATGCTCTGCTGGCCTAATCAATATTGGTCCGAATACTGCTCCAAAAGTTGAGGCGAACAGAATGCGGCTCATCGCTGCACCTCTGTTTTCGACCTGTGCCAAATCAGTTGCCGCATAGCGCGAGAGTAAATTTGCAGATTGACCGTTGCCAAACAGAAACAGCCCGAGAAGAAAGATCACGAGTGATTGTCTTTCGACTCCGAAACCTGCGATCAAACCACCGATGAGTGCCAAGGAGTAGCCAAGCATCAATCCACGTCTGCGACCCTGCCTCAGCATCAACCGCGACAGCAACTGTGCCATGAAGGCAGTTCCAACCGTCACGGTTGCAGAGGCAATTCCTCCCCACGGAGTTTTCTGACCAAGAATGTCTTGGACAACGAACGCACCTACGGTTACTGCGGCAGATAGCGCTGCCGAACCGGCAATTTGACCAGCGACTAAAACTCGAAGCGTACGCTTTTGAATCTCGCGAATCTCAACATCGGAATATGCCGAAGATGCAACAACGGCCATAGCCAAATACTACGTAACTCTGGTGTCGAAGAGGGGACTTGAACCCCTACGCCCTTTCGAGCGCCAGCCCCTCAAGCTGGTGCGTCTGCCAATTTCGCCACTCCGACGTGGTATTAAATTTTATCTCTCCAGCGCCTAATTAGGCGAGGAACATTCCAAGTGCAATAACCGTAATCACCCACACAAGAGCGAAAACTGTTGTAATGCGGTTCAGGTTGCGCTCTGCAGCAGCCGATCCAAGCGCTGCTCCTCCTCCACCACCAAACATGTCACTGAGACCGCCACCGCGACCGCTGTGGAGCAATACTCCCGAGACGAGCGCTACAAGCGACAAAACGTTGATGACAATGGTGACCGTTGTGATGAAATTTCGCACGGGTGAATCCTACCGATTGCCAGGTTCAACGACTATTCCGGGAAATGGCATGCAGATTGCTGGCCTGACGAGCGAACCACCAATTGAGGCTCCTCAACGGCACACAGTTCGGTTGCCTTCCAACAGCGTGTACGGAACCGACAACCAGTTGGCGGGTTCACAGGAGAAGGAACGTCTCCCTCAAGCATGATTCGGTGTCGGGATCGCTCCACCTTTGGATCAGGCAGCGGCACAGCCGATAACAATGCCTTGGTGTACGGGTGCGAAGGATTTCGATACACAGCATCCTTGTCGCCAATTTCGACAATTTTTCCGAGGTACATCACCGCCACTTGATCAGCGATGTGACGAACCACAGACAAGTCGTGGGCGATAAAGATATACGACATTCCAAGTCGCTTCTGTAAATCGCCAAACAAGTTTACGACGCCAGCTTGAATGCTCACGTCCAGAGCAGATACTGGTTCATCAAGCACGATCAATTTCGGATCTAGAGCGAGCGCCCGAGCGATGCCAACACGTTGGCGCTGACCACCGGAGAATTCGTGAGGGAATCTCTTTGCATGATCGGTTGCTAAGCCAACGAGATCCAGAAGTTCAGCAACCTTGTCTTGATGGTTACCGCCCACGCCTTGAACCACAAGAGGCTCGGCAATCGAACTTCCTACTGTCATCTTTGGATCTAAGGATGCAAACGGGTCTTGAAACACGATTTGCATTTGGCGTCGAACTTGGCGCAGTTCTTCAAAACTCAACTTCGTTAAGTCTTTACCTTCAAATATGACTTCACCAGAAGTTGGCGTAATCAGTTGGAGTACTGATCTGCCAACCGTAGTTTTTCCAGAACCAGACTCACCCACCAATCCGAGAGTTTGTCCAACCTTTACATCAAAGGAAACATCAGCTACTGCTTGGACAACACGCTGAGTCTTACGAATGCCTTTGCTTGCACGTAATTCAAAATTCTTAACGAGGTTTCGCACGCTCAGCAGTGTTTCTGCGTATTGGTTTGTCACGAGCGACCCCCAATACGTAGATCAACAGCACGGATGCATGAAGTAAGCAAGTCGTCAAATGGCTGCAGCGATGGCAACTCCGCATTACAAGCATCAACTGCAAATTGACAACGCGGAGCGAATCCACAACCGGAAGGTGGAGCCAGCATGTTTGGTGGGAAGCCTGCAATTGGTTGCAACCGTTCAACACCTTCGTGAGGAAGGGATGACAGTAGGCCACGTGTGTATGGGTGGCTCGGGTGATCGAAAATTGATTGCACCGAACCACTCTCCACATTGCGACCGGCATACATCACATTCACACTGTCTGCAACGCGGGCAATGACGCCCAAATCATGGGTGATAAGAACAACTGCCGTGCCGAACGTTTGTTGAACCTTCTGGATCACTTCCAGGATCTGCGCCTGAACAGTTACGTCCAACGCAGTAGTTGGCTCATCAGCAATGAGAACCTTTGGATTATTCGCGATCGCCATGGCGATCACCACACGTTGGCGCATTCCACCAGAAAATTCGTGCGGATACTGACGAGCTCGCTCTCCTGGTTGCGGGATGCCCACGATCTCGAGGAGTTCAACTGCTCTCTTCTCAGCATCGTGAGTATTCATATCCTGATGCGACTGAATCATTTCAACAATTTGATCTCCAACGCGATGCACCGGATTCAATGCAGAAAGTGGATCTTGAAACACCATTGCGAGCGATTTACCACGAACTGACCGAAAGGCCTTTCGCTTTGAGCCGATCAATTCTTGACCATCAAGCTTTACGCTTCCGGTAATAGTTGCACTTGACGGCAATAAACCCATTGCGGCCAAAAATGACACCGATTTACCAGAGCCCGACTCGCCTACTACGCCAAGAATTTCACCTGGAGCGACATCTACGTCAATTCCTCGAACAGCCTTCAACTCACCCATCTGTGTATTAAAGGTGACACGCAGATCGCGAATTTGCAGGATGGACTCAGACATCACTTACCCGCATCCATGCGTGGGTCAGTGGCGTCTCGTAGCGCATCACCAATGAAGTTGATACATAGTGAAATGACAACTAGGACGAGACACGGGAACAGTGCAATCCACCAGAAGCCAGTTTGTACAGCACCCTTCGCCTGACCAACGAGCAAGCCAAGCGATGTGGCACCTGCGCCAGGTTGTGGGCCGTACCCGAAGAATGACAACGTCGCCTCACCAGATATGGCGCCCACAACCGAGAACGTGAGAGCCACCATGATTGGACCAATGGAATTTGGCAACAAGTGCCGCTTGATGATGTACGAGCGCGACGCACCTGACGCTCGCGCAGCTTCGATGAATTCACGCTCCTTCAAGGCAAGCACTTGACCACGAACGATACGTGAGACACCCATCCAACCGAAGAACGACAAGAGGAAAATGATGAACCTCAAAGAACTGACCTCGCCGATAATGAAGGTCAGCCACCCGATTGATCCAAACATGTTTCGAACGACAAGCAAAGCGACCAGGAACGGGAACGCGAGGAACAAGTCGGTTACACGCATGATCACATCGTCAAAGCGACCACCACGGAATCCTGCAACTGCGCCAACTACACAACCAACGAACACTGAAATGAAGGCACTGGACAAGCCGATGAGCAGGGATACACGGGTTCCGTAGATGAGGCGACTGTACAGATCTCGCCCAATGTCGTCAGTTCCCAACCACGCGAGCTTTGATGGTGACAAATACGAGTTAGGCGGCGCTTTCACAGACTCGTTCACTCCGTAGCGGGTGGTTAACGGTGAAAGGATTACAGCAAGAACTAGAAAACCCAAAATTCCACAACACACCAAGGCAGCCTTGTGCCCTTTGAATCGTTTCCACGCCATTTGACGCGGGCTCAATGTTTGGATGGCGATGTCAGTCAAGACGGATCCTCGGATCGAGAACAGCGTATGAAATATCTGCGATCAAATTGAATAACAAGACCGATGCGACGATGATCACCATCAGCGGCATCAACAATGGGAAGTCACCATTTCCAAAGGCACTCAGAAAGTATTGGCCAGTGCCTGGGTAGTCAAAGATGTTTTCAGTAATGATGAGTCC
>Ga0208852_1000308_pt1 | contig 13609 bp, 17 predicted proteins | sample LakMenEpi18Jun09_FD_150711 | JGI IMG/M metagenome (GOLD analysis project Ga0208852, IMG submission 150711) | Freshwater microbial communities from Lake Mendota, WI - 18JUN2009 deep hole epilimnion ns (SPAdes) | ecosystem: Environmental > Aquatic > Freshwater > Lake > Epilimnion/Euphotic zone ...
ATGATTCGGTTTCTGTCAGAGTGCCATCCGCCAGCAAAGCGGCGAGAGCCGGGGCGATTTGAGGAAGTGTTGAATGCTCATCCGCAAGGGCGATGTAGCGGTTGCCGTCTTCGTCGCGGATGGCGCTTTCGACAGGAGCCATGCAGCTTTCCGTGGTGGCGACGGTTGGATTCCCCGCATCCGAAAAATACGGATACCCAAACGCCGCGTCGATTTGAGCGCGAATCGCTTCATAAGCCTGAGGAGTGGTGCGGAAGATTCTCATGGTGTGCCGTATTTGGTTTTGAGGAAGTTTCGCACCTGCGCTTCCTCGCCTGCTGTTAGCGTGCGGGAGTAGGCGACGACAGCGGCGATGGCGACGTGCGCGTGCGTGCTCGCAAGCGATGATCCGCCAATCCTAAATTCTGTCGAATCAACTGCCGTAATTGGCGTGGAATCAACGCCAGGAGTTGCGTCGTTAATCCTTACACTCCTTTGAGCGTTTGACGAGCCAACGGTAATAAGATCCCAATTGTTGAGCGTTTGGATGTTGTTCGTGGCCGGGGAGTCGGCAGTTGTCCTTAGCATGCCTGAGATATTTCGCTGGATCAGCAACATACGGATGCCGCTTGCCCTAGAGTCGATGATGACGTCATTTAGCGTGTAGGATAACTGCTTAAGAACGACACACATCGTGTAAGGCGGGCTGAAAAGATTGCCTGTTTTGACGAGGAAATCGTCGATTCCATCGAACTCAATACAACGCCCGGAGCTTGGCCCTGCGCTCGTCGAGAGAAGCGGGCGGTTGCCTGCTACGGTTTGTGCGAGAATGTGGGCATTGCTCGATTTATCCACCCAGCGTGCCACGGCTTCACCGTTCGCGGCAGGAACAAATCCGCTGCCTGTATCGCGCAGAACGGTGCTGGCGTCCATCGCGTCTAGCCAAACAGCGAGATTGGCGATTGATGAAGGCGTAAAAGACGGCGCGGGCGAGGTGCCGCGAGTTGTCGATAATCCTAAACCAAGTGAGGGCATTACTTGGAGTAAGCGCGGACCTTGCCGCTGGTTAGGGTGAATGCCGTGAAGTCGCCGTAAATGACAGTAGGGTCAATGTCGAATCCGGTCATGGCATCGCCAGTTTTCTGCCCTTCCGTGAGAAGCGCGAAGTTAGCGGTTTCGAGGATTTGAATGGCGTAGAAACCGCCAGTGACGGCAGTGGTTCCGGTTTCAACGGTGACGCCGCGCTGTCCAAATTCGGCGGTTGCAAGGGGGTTGGCTTCGATGGGGTCCATGGCTTATGTGAGTGCATGCGCGACAATCCGCCCGCGCTTGACGGTTAAAGTTCCTGTGGCGGAAAAGTTAGTGACGAGAACGTGAATCGAATCATTTGCCGCAAGCGATACAAGCCATGATGTGACCAGTTTTGACTCATGTCCGCTTCCCGACGTTTGAGCGCGGCATTCGGTTTGGGCAATCGCGGTTCCATTCTTTGCAAGGCGAATGCCTAGCGTGTTGTTGTTGTTTGCCGTTGCGTCAATAGAGGCGTAAATCTGAAACGTCCGGGTCGCGCCTGAGTTATTTGACAAGCCGGATTGATAGCTTCCCGATTTAAGCATGCCGAACGTGTTGGCTGAGTCGAGAGTCAGGTCTGCGGCTTCCACGTAGGTTCCCGCCGTGACGATTGTCACATTTCCATCTGTGGTCCGCGATGCCTGCCCGTAAGCGGAAATAACCGCGCCCGCTGGTCCGCGTGGCCCTTGTGCCACGGTGACGACTTGCGGCCTGTCGAGTTGAGAGCTGATTGTGACGGTTGCAATGCTCATTCGACCTCCTGAGTTACGATTTGCCGGAAAGTGATAGACCCGCCACAAAGCCAAATCACCGCATCATCAGGGCCATCAAGAACCATATCCCAGACGTAAGCGCCGGGAGAAACGTCGGCAGTTAAATCCGCGTCAACCTCCACTTCGATGATCCCGTTTGCGGGTGTGGGGATTGTTGGCGATAAGTCCAGCGTAAGGCCTCCTGATTGGCTTTTGACAAGTGACCGCGCCGTGTAGCCGGAAAGGTCGAAAGCATCGCCAGCCGCGTCCTCGCATGTAAACGAAAGCGAGAGCGTTTCGCCGGATCGTGCGTTGAGGTCCGTTCGTGCCATTTGCGGGGAGGTTAGCGGCAAATTTAGCCGTGACAAGGAAAATTAGCCAAGGCTAAGAATTGGTTGAGCTTGGCCATTTCCTGCGCGATTTGGAGTGGTCTGTCGGTCCATCCCTCGGAAGGGGCGTTGCCATAGGTGACGGCGGCAAATCGAAGGCATTCGGCAGGGTCCGCGCCAAACGGAACGGCAGAAAACATCCCGCCAGCCGGATTGAAGTCGTGAAGCTGAAAATCGTCGGTGATGGCCCGGACGGTTTGCCAAATGGTCAAATCTTCCGGCGCTGTTTCATCCAGTGGGGTAAATTCAAGCTCTACCGCAACGCTGGCGGCGGTTTCGGCTTTGAGCGAGTAACACGCCCCGAAAGCATCCCGCCTCGCCTGTGTAGAGGAGCACACGCCCGCATTGCCCGTGTATCGGGTTGGATCAATAAGGATGGTGTCCGCGTCGAGTTTGATGGCATGGCTTGACCCGTGGCGTTTGGCAGCGTTGGCCATGGTTCGGGCGATTCCGGCAGCGCAATCGGTCCCATTGAGGTTGCCGCGCCGGGGGAAAAACGTCACGAGGTATTCCGCGCCCATGGATTCCGCCCATCCTACCACCCATTCCGGCAGCGGGTTTGCGGAGTCGTCGCAAATAACCGGCAGGCATTGAGCCGCCAGAACGGATTTGACGCATTCCCGCAAGGGCAGCGCATCGCCCGCGTAGGTGAAAATGCAGACTGGAATCAACGCCATAGGATCGGCCCTTGTTGGATTTGGTAGACGGTTGATCCGTTGGAGTGGCAGATGGGAACGTGCTTTGCCGTCGATGAGTTGGCAGGCATCGCCGCCGCGTAGTTTGGCCCCGTCATTCCGGTGACGACGCCAGCGGCAAGCGTGACGGTGACGTAGAGGTAGCCCGCGATGGGAGCCGGGACAGGGATGGGCGACAACACAATGCCAAACACCACGCCGCTATTGTAGTTAGTCGCCCCGTATGACGTGGAGGCAATGATATTGGCGGCAATGCCGTCAATGTCAGATGATCCGCTCGCAACAATATCAACGGAATCAGACAGCTCAGTTAGCCCGGTTGCATCAACGGAAATAGTCCAATCCGAATCAGTGTCGCTAACCCATTCACCCCATCCCGTTGCAATATAATCTCCATCTACTATCGAGGTTCCATCCGCCTCCAATGACAACTCCGGAAAAACGGTTCGCCCCTCATAATCGGCAGTCAATGAAAACGGTGTCCCGCCGTTGTAAATCGTATCTCCCGTTGCTGTGCTAGAAAAGGTTCCGTAGGGCGCGATTGTCGCTGCCCCCGCGCCCATGGTGGCAATTTGATCCGCGCCGTTATCCATGCTCGCGCTGCCGTCGCTGGGGTCAAAGGTGATTTCGGTGCCGTAACGATCTGCCCAAACATTTTCTCCGATTTGCCGGAATGCGCCAACCGGGGCAAATGTCCCGCTTAATGACCCGGACGTGATTATAGACCTGCCCCCGCCGCCTACAAATTGCGCCCCTCCAATCTGTTCCACCTCCCTCCATGGTGATGGGTCACCGCTTTTTATTATGACGCCGTTCCCGTCAATAAAGTAGTAAGACGATGGCGAAACACTCAAATCAACAAGGCATCCGCCATTCATCCACAAATCCCCATTTTGGTCGAGTCTTGTCTGGAATTGATCGGTCATAGATATTCAAAGTTGTCTTGTGGCGTTTTCCTCACGCGGTCAACGAACGTCCTGAAATCCAAGCGCGGCGGTTGGCCTAGCGTGATCGTGGTGGTTCCTGCGGCAATGTCGAGTCGTTCACTAGCGACAAGTGCGCCCATCGCGGCGAAGTCTGTAAGAGTGTTTGAAATGTTGATTTTACATCCCCGGTAACGGGTTACTCCGACATCCTGCTCAACAATTTCAATATCGCCCTCATACGGCAACCAATCTTGAGCTGATTTGAGATTGGCGGCAAGGTTAGCAGGCGGGGCTATGAATGTATAATCGGCGGGACGATAGATGGTCGTGGTTGTTGGGTATGCCACTGTTGAAATGTAAGCCTCAACCTCGGTATTTTTCCAAGGCAGCTTATACCTGCCGTTACTTAAATACGGGAAACCACTGTATTCTCCAGACCATGAGATTTCATTATACCAAGTTGGCAGCGAGTAAGAAACGCTTTGCCCCGAAGAACATCCTGGATACTCCACCCGAAACAATCCAGCAAATTGAAATGTTATTTTGACTTTTTGGAATTGACCTGGGTATTCATCCAGCACCCATTGAGGCAAATCTGTTGTTGTTACTATTTTCTTCCCAGTTATATTGACCGATTGGCCATTGCTATCAATAACTTGATAACCTCCGACACTTATCGAAATATAAGAAGCGGTTGTAAAATTTGGACCGCAATTGGGGCTGTATCTCCATGCAGATGATGCCAAAAACGCCAATGATTGGTATAGTTGGCCCAATGATGAAAGATTATATTTTGTCTTGATTGCGGCAACCTGAGGGTCACGAGAAATAAGAATGTTTGATTCCTCAGTTGAATTGCTGGCGGTTTTTATGACGTATGAATCAAATAGGTCATTCGGGATAAACGTGTCAATTTCCGGCCCTGAGATGGTCAGGATTTGCACCTTGCCAGTTGCGGGTGTCCCGCTGGCCTGCTCTTGGAATTGCGTCCTCCCAGCAACGTCTCGCGTGACGTAGGGCAAGCGGACTTGCGAAACCTGCAATTCCTGAATCGGGTTGATGGCAATTGATTGCAGCGCACCGGATGCGGCGTCTAGCGTCCGCGTTGTTGCGCTTCCCCGGCGTGAGACGTTGATGGTTACGGGCGTGGTCGAGTAATCAAACCAAACCATGGTATCTGGCACGAGTCGCACAAGCTCGGCCAACACCTGTCCGCAATTCCCTTGATTGAGTGTAATCCTCGGAACATCAAAGAACGTCGCCACGGTTCCGCGTTGCATGGGAACGCCTAGCGTGATCGCCCTGTCGATCGCGGCTTCAATGCTGGTCTTGAGGTTTGATCCGCCGCTTGTGGTTCCGAAAACGTAGGAGATACGTTCGGCGGTTGCGCCAGTGCCGTCTGTCTTCGTCGAGGTGAAGTTGATCCTTTCCATCCACCACCAAGGACCGGAGACAACCACTTGAACGACCTGCTTGTCGGATTGCAGCGTGATCGGCCTGCCCGTGACGTTGCCATGGAAAAATTGCACGCCGTCCCGATAAAGCGTCATCTCTTGCGCGAGGTCGGGAATGGTCGCCGCTGTCACGTCCTCGGGCACAATGACAAACGAAAGCACGTCGTCGCTAAGTGACCGGAAGTCCAGCGTTGCGGCTTCGATTTCCGCCGCTTCTAGGCTTCTAACGGTGGCGTCGAATGCCTTGCCGCTTTCTCCTTTGATTGTCCATGCTACTGGCATTTTATCCTCCTGATGCGCCGATTGTTCCGGCTGTGGTTTGCCTGCGTTTCAAGTCCTGAATTTGCCTCAATGCGATATTTAACTGGCCTTGCAGCGTTGCGGTGACTGTTGCTAGATCGTTTAGCCCGGTGATGATTTCACGCCCTTGCCCTTCTTGTGACCGCTTGACCAATTCCATCGCCCTTGTGATTTCATTGATTTGCTCACTGTCTGGAATGGAATCGTTGATAAGTCCAATAATCTGATCATACCCAGCCTTTGCCGCCGATGATAGCTGACCTCCCTGTTCTGATGCTTTTTCCTCTAATGAGTCTGCCAACCCCTCAAGTGATTGAGTGATCGCCTCGCCGCCTTGTTGCTTGAGTCTCTCCGCTTCCGTGCTGGCAAGCTCTTTAATTTCGGCTTCACGCGTGTTGATGACTTCAATGGTGGCCTCGTGGTCGGCAACCGCCTCGCTAAGTGCGTTCTCACTTTCTGAAAGGGCAAGGCGGGCCGCATCTGTTGCTTCCTTATTACCGGATGCGAAAGCGTCAACAAAGCGATTGTTGGCGCTTTGAGCTTCCGCCTTAGCCTGCTCTACTGATTGAGCGGAAAGGGCAAGCTCCTCATTAAGCGCCTGAATCTCACTTGATGTCGTTCTTACAAGCGCCTGCGCTGCTACCGCGTTCGGGTCCGCACCTGATGCGATTGCGGCAGCGTCAGACCTCGCGCCTTGCGCATCCATCAATGAGCGTTTCGCGGCCAATACCTTCAACTGCCTTTCAAGCGCCGCTGTGGTTGCGTCAATCTCTTGACGCTCGCGCATGACGGCAAAGCCTAAAGCAAACTCTCGCGCATCATCCGCTAGCTTTTTACGGGCCGTGATCATCTCTTCAAGCCGCTGCTTCATCAACGCGGCTTGGTCAATGCTGGTCTTTAGATCATCTAACCCGGCTAACGATTTGAGTCCTTTTTCAAGAGCTTGGATTGGCGAAGAAATTATGTCTATCGTGTCCGCGATTGATCCCAAGAAGGTATCGTAAGTGGTCTGCGCCGCTCCCGATTCTTTTTGTAGCACTTGGAAATCACGGATCGTATCACGCAATGCGCTGCTTGCTATCTGTGCGGTTTTTGTAATCGCTACGCCAGCCGCCGCAAGAGCCGCTGCATCTTCTTTTGTTCCGATCCTCCCCAATCCGCCTTTCGATCCGCTGCCGCTTGCAACCCGCGCATCACGCCTGCGCGTGGCCTCGACCACATCTGCCTCACGCTGTAATCGCTTTTCAGTTTCAAGCTGTTCTTCCAAGGTTCGATTGTATTCCTTGGACGCTTCGATGAGTTTTGTTTCTTCCTTTGCGTGATCCTTTGTTGCTTTGGCGGCGGCGACTTCCGCCGCCTTCATCTTATCAAGCGCCTCAATTTGGCCGTTAAATCCGGTGATGTTTTGGGATAATTGCTTTTGACGAGCGCCAGCTTCCGATTGCGCGGCGGCGGCGGCCTCGGTTGACGACTTCTTGACTTCATCAATCGCCTTTTCTGCGGCCTTGGCTCCTGATGTGTCAGCCGTTGTCGTGATGTCAATGTTGACCTTCTTGCCAGCCATTAGGGTGCGGTGATCCTCCCGGTTAGGTTAACGGACAAGCGGACAGTCGCGCCCATGTAGGATGATGTCACGCGGGCGGAAACGTCGTAGAGATTGAGCAGATAAGAGAGGGTCGGAGCAACGCCTGCGGTGGTGTTGTTGCTGGTTGCATCCGGCGTAATGCTCGGATCTGGCGTGCCGTTGGCATAAGCCATGTTCAGCGTCGAGTCATTCGCTGCTTCTTGCTTTGCCGTCGCGGTGACGTTCGCGCCAGTGCCGGCGATAGTGAACCGCTTTGAGATTTCGACGTTTGCAGCTAAAGCCGCTCGTGACTTCGCCGCCCATTGCGAGTCCGTGTCGCCTGAAAGAATAGGGACTTGAATTACAATCGGTGATCCGGTGACGTTTGCAGCAGTAAATGTCCACGCGACGTTGCCGTTGCCGGATGCCGTCCCGACTGCGACGGCAGTTTCAACCTGCTTTGTTCCCGCCGCTGTTTCCACGCCTAGCTTTGCCGTCGCGCCTCGCTGGTCTTTCAAATCACCGGGGAGCGTGAGTAGGTAAAAATCCGCTTCTTCCTTGCTCGGGAATGTCAGACTAGATTGAAACGAAACGCTCGTCATTGCCCCCGGTCGCGCAAACTGCCGGCCCTCAATCGCGCCGATGTAGGCGGTTTGTTGAAACACGGGCTGGTTGTCAATCGTTAGCCCGGAGGTTTCGGATGGGAATCCTTGCCCCCCGGCCAAGTCTAACGTGAATCCCCCGATTGTAAGGGTGCAAATCATTATGCTTCTGCGGCGGAAATGGCAAACAGTGGATTTGGTCCTGCGCTTGTGAACGTGCGGATGAGATTCAGGTTGAGCGCACCAACTCGGCTTTCACTTGCGGAGAATCGGCTTTGCGCGTCTGCCAGTTGCGCCTGACACTCAAAGACCAATGTCCCTAGTGTGTCTTCCGTATCCTGAATGATAACTGCGTCAGAAACAAGATCGCCGCCGATTGCAAATCCGCTTAACAGGTAGTCAAACTCATCTTGAGCGACCCCAACCGGGATGCACGAAATTGATCCGCCGACATTAGTCAGGCTCATTCCAACGGTTCCGAATCCGTCCACAAACTTGGGCGAGAATGCCGTTTCGAATGAGATGTCGAATCCCGCTTCGGAGGAAAACGCATTTCCGATTGAATCCAGCACCATCCCGTAGTTCCCAGCCAAGATCAACGCTGGGTTGAAGTTAGCGCCGTTGATTGCAGCGCCTGCGCCTCGGGTGAAATATGAGGCTTCAGCCGCTGGATCTCCGCCTGTCTTGTCGAGTAGTCCGGTGAATTGCACCGATCCGAATGCTGTGTTTTGAGCAGTGCAGCGGATGCTTGGCATTTGGGTCACGGCTGCGTTTTTGATCGTCCAAGTGGAGTCAACGGCGGTGATGACAAGCGGCTTGTCGGTTGAGCCGTAAATGTCCGCTCCCATCGCGGTTGAGGCGTATGGGAACAGCACGGTAAGTGCTTCGATTTCCCCTGCTGGCTCAAACTCAACAACGGCCTGAAAGTCGGTTTTGCCACGCCCGACAAGGCCGTAAGCATCTGCCGTTTTCTCGAAAGACGAGTTAGTGAAGGTCAGTGTGACGGCCCCCTTGGAGTAGAAAACTTGGCTGTCATAAGTGATCTTCGCTGGTCCGCGAATGATAGTGGTTCGGTCAAAGGTTGACATGGTGTTAGCGTGTTGGTGATTCGTTTGAAAGGACGATCATCATTGAAACGGTGATGTCGTATTGGAGGAAGGATTCGTTTTCGACGGGTTGCTTTGATTGGAATAAGATTGGGCCGTTTCCTAGCCTTGTCCCTGCGGTATCGGTGGGAATCTTTTGGTGGATGATCCGGGCGGTTGCTTCTGCGATTTCTGATGCGGCAGGGGTTGGTCCCGGCTTGCCACGCCAGACGGAAGGGATTTCGGAAACCCGCAACGTGAACTCGTATTCGCTCATCGTTGGGGATGGGATGTTTGGCGAGTCGTTTTCACCACCTGAGTCAATAATCATCACGAAAGCGCCTGTCATCTTCATGGCGTTCCCAATTTCGGCTTCGATGGCTTTCGAGTCCTCAATTAAAACCGGAATCTGTGGCGACGTAGCAAAGAACGCATGCGCAGAGAGTGTCCGCTGGATGCTTTCCATAATGCCCCGTGTGATGCTGGCCATGGCTAAAAGGAAACGAAGTCTAGAAGTGCGCGTCCGCCGTATGAGAACGGCCCGTTAGAGCTTGCGGCAATGAAAGCATCCCCGCCCGCATCGTCGGAGTCGGCGTTATTGTTGGCGAGGTCGTCAAGGAAGGTTTCCGCCTCGTCAATGGAGAGCTTGCGGTCATCGCCGTTGTATTGAGCGAGTGACGGGAAGCAATCCGTCATCAAGCGCCGTGCGAGGGCGTATGCGTGGCGTTGTGCGCCGGGAGGGACGTTTATCCCGGTGTTGGAAGCTGGGGAAAGCCCGCGCTTGCGGCGTCCTGAGTTGACGCGGGAAACGATCTCTAGCGCGACCTGCGTGAGAATGCTGGTGATTTTCTCGTCTGGCGTCGGACACTCATCAAGCAGGGCGTTGAACTCGTCTTGAGATAGACGGGTTTGAAGTCCTGCGGATGTTAGGGGTGTCCATGCCATTGGAGTTAATCTGTTAGCTCATCGCCGCCCCCGGCAGAAACCGGGGGCGGGACCAATGAGCAACCGACAAAAATCAGAAGAGGAGGGAGAAGGTGTAAGAACCTGCAACCGATCCGAGGGTGTCGCCAGTTTGCTTGACCCGAATGTAGCGCCGGGTGTTCGGCGTCATGCGGAAGCGGATGGTTTTGGCAGCAAGCGCGGAATCGGCGGCGGTGATGGTGGTAGAGGTCAGCGGGTCAATGTTTGCAAACGTGGTGTTGTCCGCGCTGTCTTGAAGGACATAAGTGCAGATTTTTCCAGTGGTTGCGACTGATGCTGGCGACTTGATTTCCACCACGATGTCTTGAATGTCACCGCCAACAATGGTTTCCAAGTCGAAGGAGTTGGAGAGAGCTTCAGTAGTGTGAAGCGCCTTGGTGGTGATGTAATTCGCGTCCGTGAGGTTATTGCTAAATTCGAAGGCCATGGGATTAAGTGGTTATGAGTTGGAGGTTGGGGATTAGGACAAGGTTTCGGTGTCCGTGATCGAATCGGTGACAATGATCGGCAGGCCGTTAGACTCGGTGGGAAGCCCGTTGACCAGTCCGGTTGCGGCTTCAACCTTGGCGTTTGGAGTGATCGTGCGGGAGATAGCCAACTGATAAGCGGAGCGGCGGCTCATAAGGATATGAGTTGGGCGGCTTCCGATTGGCATCCTGCGCAGGGCGTCGAGGATCTTCGCATCCGTGACTCCTTTGCCGGAATCTTCGGTAAAGTCCTTGAGGCGGGCAACGGCGTGTTTGTTGACGCATTGAAGGCCAACCCATGCGGTGAGGTCCGCGATGTAAGCCGCGAACCGTTTGCCGTCTGCGTCGGTGGCGTCACCTTCGCGGAAGGGCGAGAGGTCAAACGTGGTTCCGGTGCCGTAAACGTATTGAACGCCTTGATTTCCTGCGGAGATAATATAAACGGAGGAACCCGTTCCAGCGGTGCTTCCGCCTGCGTCGGTGATGACAGCATCAAGCGCGGTTGCGAGGGCTTGCAGGCCAAAGAAGCCTTGCGAGGTTGCAGCATCGCCGTAGATGGTTTGAGATCCAACGGTGACAAGGGCGGCAGCCATCACACCAGCGGCTTCGATTGCCATGAGCGCGTCCGGTCCGTCTTCGTATGCTTTGGCAACGGCCTTATCCACTTCCACGCGGGAAGACAAGATAAACGCTTCAACCTTGCGCGGGGTGAAGTTGGATTTGGTGGCGTCGGTTCCTTTGTTGGCGGAACGGAATGCAACGGTTGGGCGGGAGTTGCGGATGACGGTGTCGTAGCTGGTTCCGCGAATCGTGCGGGCCGGGATGATCGTCACCTCGGGGGCGACGGTGGCGACTTCTTCGATCAAACCAACGACTTTATCGGAGCCGTTGAGCTTGGCGAGGTCAAGGAGAGTTAGGTTATTAGGCATGGTGGTTTAGGGTAAAGTGTTAGATGTTACTTGGTGAGTTCTTCCAGTTCAGATTTAAAGGCGGCTTGCACGGCGTCCATTCCTTTCGGCTTGTCATCGTCTGCGGTCTTGCGGCCTGCGAGGATGGTTTCGCCTTTCAGTGCATCTTTACCGGGGAGAGCGGCGAGGATTTTTGCGTTGTCGGGCTTGGCGAGGATGGATTCGCGCCAAAAGGCTTTGGTTTCCTCATCTTGCGCGGGAATCCGGCCAGCTTGAACGGCTTCCTCAATCGCTTTATCGGCAGCGGCTTCGACGGCCTGCTTGTTGGCGGCTTTGAGGGTTTCGAGTTCGGTAGCGAGTTTGACGTTTGCGGCCTTCACGGTTTCAAGTTCAACCTTGGCGGCGTTGACTTCCTCCGTTGCGGTGGTAGCAGCGGCTTGAATCGTTTCGACGGTTGAGGCGGTTTCGCGGAGGGTCGCAAGCGAGGCTTTCGCGGCTTCTAGCGCGGTGGCGGGGTCTTGACCCGCTTCGACGAGTCCGAGTTCAATGAGGTGTTGGATGTCCATGGTTTCGGTGTGTGAGGCTGCGATGCGTTCGATTTCTTCAAAGGCTGGTTCGTTGACGAGTGATCCCACCTCGCCGCGTTTGAGCAGGCCAACGGGAATGCCCTTGCCTTTAGCGAGGGAGAACGTGGGGGAAAAGTAGCTGTAATCCTTGCCGTCGATTGCTGCGCGTCCTGCGGCGGTCCATTCAACGTCAAGGATCAATCCGGTTCCGCGCTCGTAGCGAAACTCAAGGGGAATGAATGACGCAGGGCCTTCCTTGTGATCGAATCCACCAAAGGGGCGGACGTTCCGGGACTGGCGGGCTTTGAGGTCATCGCTGAATCCGGCAAGGATGCGCTCGTCAACCGTGACCTTGCGCTTCTGGGGCTTGCCGTCAACGGTGGCGGAGATTTCGTGGACACCTTCCGGCAGGTAAACAATCGACGATTCCACGGCTGAAATCTCAGCGGAGAAACCGGATTGGATTGATTCCGTAGCAAGCATCTGTGCCGGAATTACCCGAAACAATCAACCCCGTCAAATAAAATCTTAGCCTAGGCTAAAAATCTTAGTCTATGCTAAGTTTCCATGATGGAGACGATGTGACGGATTGCGGCATCGGAAAACGCTTCGACGTATTCCCTCTCTGGCGGCAATGCTCCCGGCCATGGCGCGTGTGTGACGGACTTGCGGAGGGCATAGATGGATTTGATTCCGCCTTCCCCATCGCTGATTGCCAGCACGCCTTTGACGGCAAAGAGCTTTCCGAACTTGCTGGCGAAGTCAGCGGCACTCCTTCCGTGCGCCCTTGGATCAATGGGGATTGTCAGGAATCGCTTGCGTTTCGCCCGGATGGTTCCGCCTGTGACCTTGTGCGCCAGGCCAACGGTGTTGTTTGATAAGGTCGTGCTTGTGCCGTTGGCGCTGGAAATGTGCCAACCGCTTTCCACCGGGAAAAACCAGTTGGTGCTAGTTCTTCCGGGGCCATGCGTTGGAAGAGACTTGTTTTCCCACATGGGCCGCCCGCCTCTTGCATAGTATCCCTTGACAGAAACCAAAGCCGCTTCTGCTCCTATCCTAACAGCTTCGCGCCTTACGGGAGTGGAGGTTAATCGGATGAAATCTAGCCTAGCCTCGTCTATCTGTGATGAATCAACCTTGACCGTGATGAATGATTTGCCCGTGTTCATGGTTTCTTTTCTGTTAGTCCAGCAATCACCGCCTCGCCAATCGCCTCCTCTAGCTCCTCGGAAAGTCCTTGAATGCCTAGCTCATCAAACATCCTTGGGATGCGGGCAAGCGATGCCTCAACCTCGGCATAGAACGCGCCGATGGTCATGCGTTCACTTTTGTCCATGAGGTCGGCAAGCTCCCGGTCAATCACGCCAAGCCATGCCTCCGCAATTTCGGGAAACCGCTTGGCATACTTGGCTTTAACTTGCTCGGCGGTCATTGGATTCTTTCGAGAGTTTCCCGCGCCCATTTTGCCCCGGCGTCCCCGCCGTAGCCGTTCCATGCCTGCCATTCCTTCGCGCCTTCTGGCCATGATGCGCGGACGGCTTCCACCTTGTCGAAGTAGGCAACCATTGATCGCACGGTTTCCACCGACAGCGGGACGCCGTTAGCAATGTCCCTTGCGCGTGCCATTCCTAGCCCGCCCATGGTCCGCTGTCCGGGTGGGGCAAGTCGGCGCATTTCGAGTGCTTTGCTGGCGGCTATGGCCATCTCGTCAGTAGGTCGCAACCCTTCCTCATCATCATCTTCCTGATCGCCCTCGTCGTCCTGTGGCGGCACGTTGAGCGGCGGCGGCGGTGTCTCCTCCGGCTTCGATTCCAGCAACTCATCCCCCGGCTCTGGGATAGGCACGCCAAGCGTCTCATGCGCCCAC
>Ga0208852_1000317_pt1 | contig 13470 bp, 3 predicted proteins | sample LakMenEpi18Jun09_FD_150711 | JGI IMG/M metagenome (GOLD analysis project Ga0208852, IMG submission 150711) | Freshwater microbial communities from Lake Mendota, WI - 18JUN2009 deep hole epilimnion ns (SPAdes) | ecosystem: Environmental > Aquatic > Freshwater > Lake > Epilimnion/Euphotic zone ...
CTCGATCGCCTGTGCCAGCTCGGAGTGGAAACTACTTCCTCCCTCACAGTCGCTTCCCTCTACCCCGCCCGAGCTATAGTACAAGTTCGTCACTCGCTCGCAGTATGGCAAATCATTCAAGGACTTCACCCAGCATACTACGAGAATACGCCAGACAACACTTACTCACACATGCTTGGTATTTGGGTAGACGACCCGTCCCTCGGAAACATCCTGCGAATGCGCATAGTTCACGACAACAGCCAACCTCGAATGGCACTTCCCACAGTCCTGCATGCAGTGGGTTTCCGCCAGGAAGAGTTTCACCGCATTGTTGCTTGGGGGCTTCAATTTCATCAGATTCCTGCAGTCAGTGTACAACTACTTGACTTTCCGACATCCAGCCAAGGGTCTCCAACCCAGCAGCCAGGTCCATGGTACAGTTCCCAGGGTGAATTTGAGGTTGCACTGCCTAGCAAAGAAGCCTATGCCGAATTCATGCGTTACAGGTTTACGGATCGCACTTACACAATCTCGTTGGGTGCATTAACCCACATGCTGACCAGGGATGAGCGTAATGCCCTCTTCTTTCCTGTGCCCAACATAGATCGGAGCACCCTCTCTACGTTTCCCCTGGTTTTGACAGTCGTCACTTGTGCTCCCTCCACTGCCTCAGCGTCCCAGCAAGTCTCAAAATACAGCTCTTCATCAGTCAGCAGCGCGCTCAAGCCTCACCCGCTACTTAACCTTGCTTTGGCTATACTTTCTGTATGGTTCTGTTCCTTCTACACTAATAGTCTCTCTCCCTCTCGGACCGGTACTAGACGACTGGCAATTCTGCTGTTTCTACTTTGCGCTCTAGGCAGAATAGAGGCTACAGGCCCGCCACCTTCCAAGGAGAGACCCTGCAACTCCAATCACAGTGCCGCAGCTCGATCCATGTCAGATGCCTGCGTTGCCAGCGCACTGGGTAGCGCGGCGCTCTCGACATCGAATGGCTCGTCCTCTTCTGCTACTGAGGCCTTGGAAGCCTTCGTACAGACCCAGGTCGAAAGCGCTTTCTCACCAGTCGCGAGGTCATTTACAACCGTCGAGCTCGAACATCAAACTACACTTCTTCAGGCCATGGCCGCAGCACACATCGACACTTGGACCAATGATCAGCTATCCAACGACGAGCGCACCCAGAGCATCATGGCTAATTCTGACGCCCGGTTAATCATGCAAGAGGCCTGGCAACAGGAATCTCTGGAGGATGATGCACTACCCGACGCTTGGGACAATATGGACCTTCGGAACTTTGTCCTCGCACAGGCAGCAATACACTTGGAAGGTAGCACTGCATCCTCCCATGTAGAACGCTTCTATGCAGACGAATTCCAGAGAGCATACGTGCAGGTACAGAGAAGCACTAGCCACCCGTCATACGCAGACCTCACGTCAGAAACTCTAGCCAGGGCCATCCTTGCCAACAGACAAACAGCCAGTATCATGTCCACAGCTCGGTTTGGAAGCGGCTCACTCGAGGCAGGCCTCATCCTGGATGTGCTCTACGAGCCCACTTCAACGCGCAACACCACCCGTACAACACCCGATCCCACCCCAGAAATCTACGTTCCACCAACAGTAACCAACCCTCCTATGTTCACGCGCAACAGGCGTAACCTCCTCACGCAGCCAGAAGCTTTTTATCAGGCGGCCTTACAGGAGTACACTCGCTGCGCTGCCCCCGATAAGGATGTTGACCCTGCCGGTCGCAACTGGTTCGACCCCTCTTCAGAGAGCCACCAGAGCCAGATCTTTCCTCTCTTGAAGGCAGGCTCCAGGGCTAGGTATTGCCTCTCACGCCTCCCAGGGGCAGGCCCCCACGTAGGTCAGCATGCTGCATGCCCGTACACAGCGCAAGACTTCGCACCCTTCCTCCCCCTCTCGCAGGTCACTCCTCTGCCCCGCGATATTGCACCCCTAGATATAGTAGTGGCAGGATTCCCTCTACACGCAGGCTCACATGAAGTCCAGGCTCGACTACGTCAGCTCGGAATTGAACCCCTTCATCAAAGTGTTGCTATGAGCACTGACACGCGCAAGTACAAGGACAGGAAAGCAGACTCCCTTGTGGATACTGCATACGCCACAATGCAAGTCCCTCACTCCATTGTCCTATGGCAACTCATTCAGGGGCAAGGCAGAGCCTATTTTGAGGACACGCCGGACATCACCAATTCCCACGCGCTGAGCCTATGGGTAGACGATCGCTCTCTCGAGAATATACTACGCATGAACATCATCCACACTGCAGGCAAACCCCGTATGACACTCCCAGCTATCATGCATGCTGTAGGATTCCAGCAGGAGGACTTCCGTCGTATTGGAGCCTGGATTTTACGCCAGCAAGGCATTCCAGCTGTGACCATTCGAATGTTTGATGTGATACAAGCCAGGCCCGGAAATGGAAACCAAAATCCGCCTAGAATACTTCTCCCTTGGTATAGCTATCACGGCGGACTAGAAGTGGTACTCCCCAGTAAGCAAGCCTACGCAGAATTTCTGGCTACAAGCACGCCTAACCGCAAGTACACAATGTCTCTGCACTCTTTGTACGACTTGATGACGGCAGACGAGCAGGACGCCTTCAGAGCCGCACAGCCTGATCTCAACATGGCCTCTCTCAAGACGTTTGCCTTGGAGATGACAGTCAGCTCCAAACCTGTTGCCACGGACAAAGTCACGCGCATATCAAGCCTCCTCTCAGCAGACCAGGCTACCCGCATCGTATACCTCTTCCCGACTTCACAGGGGGCTGCTGCTATCAAAAATAAGCATGGGAACACTCTGTCCAAGATGCGCGCCAACATTCGTGAACACGCGAGGCGGGGTGGAGTCCAAGTTGAGGAAGTTATTGTCAGCTATTTTACAGACTCGGAGACCTGGTTTATGAATGACGGGATCGCCCTTATAATGCCTTCACCCGAGGCAGCACGTCAATACTGGGAGAGCATCAACGTAGAGATGAACAAAGCCACTAAGGTATGGGAACCCTTATCTAGTATACAGCCAGACGGCACAGTTCTCTCTTCCCAGCCATACAGAGCCTCCACGACGAGCGACGTCGCCCGCACCAAGCGCAAACGCTCTCCGCCTCACAACAACACAGCACTCGCCACAACCACTAGCAACAACAGTGCGCCACGCATGGAAACAGCCGAGCAAAGGGGAGCCGCAAACAGGGGAGGGAGGGGAGGTGCCTTCTCCCGTACGTCTATGCCAGCACGTGTAGTATCACACGCATCAGCTTCATCAGTACCCCAACACAAGGCTTTAGTTGTACGCTTTTCCTCTACAGACCACAACACCACAACACAACCTCACCCTACCCCTTCCTCTACCGCCTTGGTCCCAGCCCACGGGCCAATTGGCACGTCAGCACACGTCCTCAACATTTCCTCTCAACTACATGCTGCGCTCTCTGTACAGTCTGACAGGATTGTTAAACAGGTTCATGATGCCACACAGACACAGAAAGAACTTGTTGACAAACTGATAGAAGAGCAGAGAGAACAGAGGAGAGCTCAGGCTGAAGACCGCCAGTCCCTTCAAAAGTCCATGCAGTCTCTCATGGAAATGGCCCAATTTGCTCTTGCAGCATATGCTGTACGGGGCCCTGCAGGGAGTCCTGGCTCAATCCAGCCAGCTTCAAACAGCACTTCCGCCGCACCAACAGGGGCCACAGGCGGGAGTCCTCCCCAACACGCAGGAGCTCCAGGCAGTAGGGCAAGCAGCGTTCAACCAGACACGTCGGCAGGACCACAGGCACTCACACGTGCCTCTTCTACAGGTAGTTCCAGCATGCGCGTCTCAACCAGGCGGACCAGGAAGGAAGCCACAGAGGAGGAGCACGAGGGCACCTCCTCCTCGTCTCAACACCATGACTAGTGCTAGCAATAGCACTGCAGCTGCCCGGCAAGTCCCGCCATTGACGGCGGACTTGGCTGATGACCTGGCCAAGCGTGCGCCAATAGACCTACACGCTAGGGAAGAGACAGCTGCCTTCCCACCTCCCCTCGCAGACCCTGCCACTTGTGATGAGTCTGCACGTTATACTACACCATCACCTTTGGCATCATCCTCCCACATAGACCTACGCTCTCAACCACCTACATTACCAGCTGCCCTAGTTCGCAACCTTCCTGTCCTTCGCATCACACAGGGCACCTGGATGTCGGTCCCAGACCTTGCCCGCTTCACCAGACCATGGGCACTTCCTTCAGCCCTGGTGAACGCATTGCCCGTACTTCGCTCTGCATGGATTGGCTCACGTGGATCGCCTTCTTCACCTGCACCAGCACCACCTGCGCAGGCACAAGAACAGGCTATCCTGCCTATCCTCAACATTTTGCCTGCTCCAGTAATGCCAGCCACCACCTCCCTTCTATCCAACCTTACCAGAGGGTGGAACATGGGGCTGAACCTTGCCAGCTGTGTGACGTCGGTATGCCTTGCACGCCTCAGTACGCACACAGGCACTCTTGCTTTTGCGCAGGGATCAGGGCAACCTGCTGACCAGATCCCTGCATGGCCTGCATTAGACGCACCTTCGGTGCAGGTCATATTTGCTTCCAACCTGAGCTCGCCCCTGCAACACATCAACCACAGCTGCAACCCCAACTGCAGGCTAACAGCCAACCTGCAGAATAACACGTTCGTACTGGACGTGATCAGGGATGTTGAGGCGGGATCTGAGCTCACCATTGACTACTCTGTCTCAGGCGCATACAAACTCACGTTTCGCTGCAAATGCGGTAACAAGTCTTGCAGTGACAAGTTGAGGGTTCGCTCCCCGGCCACGACATGGTCTGACCCTGATATTCGCAGTGCGCAAGCCGCACATCAACCCTTGCTACGAAAACCAGCTGACCCTGTAGCAGACCCAGCCCAACTGCTGTTTCAGGCGCGTACATGTCAGAACCCGGGTGCATCAGATCTGAGAAACAAGGTGTGCGCAGGTACCCTCCCTGTGCATCTATCAGCGTGTAACCCAGGAGAGGCCACCCTGCCAATTTTGTCATGCTTAAAAGCAGTAGTCACACAGTCTGTCAATCACTCAAACGAAACAATCAAGGCGCAGTGTGTCACAGGTGACTTGATGGACTCTTGGCTGCTCCTCTGGGCATCAGAGCTAGGATGCAGCACTAACTTGCAGAATGGTTGGCATGCGGAATCGCCAATATGGATAGCTCAAACACAACTCTACAGCCGATTGGTTGATTCAGGCTACTGCCTGCACAGCGTATTGCGGTCCCTCGACATTACCCATATGACAGCCACTGACAAATCTGGTGCCTTCATCAAGACTACACTTCTTTTCCCTGTCTTCGTTTCACCAGCCTGTGCTGAAGGAATTGGCCATTGGTACTATATTTGCCTTAAGACCAACGGTGAGGTGATTGAATACGGTGACTCAACGCATGTGAACCGCGAGTATGCAGCAGCACAAATCGGCCGCCTGTGGGACGACATTTGTACCCTGACTCTTGGCTACAACTTCAATGCTCAGAGATGGCAGTGCAAGGCTGTGGACCGAGGCACACAACACGGTCTATGGGAATGCGGCTTCTACGCGCTGCATGGTATCACTAGCGAATGCGCAGGAGTACATGCCTCACTGACTCCCACAGGTATTGACAGCATGAAACAACTCATTGCAGGGGACCTTAATGCGGGCAGGATAGTAGTGCAGGTTGGCCTCAGTCCGTCATCATCTCAGCCGTCTTCACCTGCACCCCTCACCGTGGAGTCGCTGCCTGTGGCGCTCATGTTCACTGAGCTTTCTCGCTCACCAAGTCCCCCTGCTCAGCTCGTCTCACCGGCGCGTGAGGACTCAGGGTCACCTCCTTGTGACCCAGAATCCCCAGAGCGCCTAGCTTTACCAAGTACCCTTGTTGCGCTAGTCTCACCAGTACACGAGGCCCCGTGCTCTCCACGGTTAGACTCAGCACCACAAGATGACCAGTGTTCCCCGCCCTACAACCCAGCATCACCAGAGCGCTCAGTTTCGCCAAGGTCACTCTGGGAGGCATCAGTGTCTCCCAGACTCCGCGCACTGACCTCGTCACCCGCGTCACCAGCACCTAAGGCGCGTTTGACACGAGTGCGCCCAAGGCTACGTAGGGATGAGAGATATCGGTTTAGACATCATAGCTGGGCCCGCATTCGGAAACGTACAGCCCTTCACGCAACCGTGTATCGCCGCAAAGCAGCCGCATCTAAACGCGCCCACAAGGTCCCTAAACCAGAACCACCAGTGGACTGCCCAACGCAAGAGCATGTGTTGCTAGACGGTGACGAAGGCCTGCCTATGCAGGTCCTCACCTTGAACCTTGGCATCAGTGGCATTCGGGGGTCCTTGCAAGAGCTGGCCTCCCTCCTACAGCAACCACACTACAGAAATATAGCAGTGTTGCACTTGCAGGAGGCTCGCTTGAAAAAGCTACAGATTGCTAAGTTGAGGCAGACCGTAGACAAGACACTCCCAAAGTATGCCATGTATGTTCACTGCCAGTCCTTAGGTGATAAGCCTACAACAGCAGTGATCACCCTAGTACGAAAGGAGCTCACTAAATGGATCTCGGTCCTCGAAGTCTGCAGCACAAGAGCAGCTCTGAGCGGTTGAGTCATTGCTTTACGCTACTCTCCCCCAAACATTGCAAGGAACTTGGTGCTACTCAATGTGTGGATGCCTCATTCCGGCTACGAGCAGACACAAGTGGCAGCAGCGCATAAAGCCATTGGTGATCTCGTTTGCAGATGGAAAGCCTCAAACTGCGACGTGCTTGCAGCAGGGGACTGGAATGCAGCAGTTCAAGCAGACCAGCGGAGTTCTTCCAGCGTCCGCACAGGGCACACTGATAAGGTGTTCCGAGACATGCTGGCTCAGACATCTCTTTCAGAGCACACGCATTGCATTGAGGCTTCTTGGGAGTCAACCACAGGACTGTCATATGCGCGGATTGACCATGTGCTACTCACAAACACTAGTCTTGTGTCGCAGTGTAAGGTCCTTCGAGATGCCACCACCTCTGACCACCACGCGCTGCTAGTCACTCTCAAGCCAGATATAGGCTGCTGGAACTCGGGTCAGCATAAGCCCATTGTCTGTCGTGAGCAACTCAACTTCTCCGAGATTGACAACCTAGCGCCAGAGTTCCAAACCAAAATGCAGGCGGCTCTTGATACCTTACCAGCTCTAGCCTCACTGGAAATAGTGGAGCAGACTATGTTCACTGTTGCCAGAGAGGTCTTTGGCTTGCAGAAAGTACCAACAGGAGGGAAGCCCTTCATTAACCACGCGGTGCTGGCAATGAAGAAGGCCATTCGCACATTACACACCCTCCTGAAGAAGTATACACACTCGCCTACTTGCAGCCCTCAACCAGCGAGCAACTCGCCTTCAGCCCTGTGGGACAAGCTCAGAACAAACTTGACACTAGCAGGGTGCAAGGAGCAAGCTGCTAAGTTCTTCACTCAACCAGATGCGGATGCTGCTCTCCCTGACGCATGGACGACTATGCCCCCAACTGAGGTTGTTAGTACGGTTCGGCAGTGCACTGCTGCATTGCGGGTTTCTATTCGCACAGAGACACGTAACATGCAGCGCGCCCAGCTAGCCGAGAGTATTGAGAAGAAGAGAGCACACTTGGAGACGGGGAAACGCGGGGTCCAGAAGGCCATGGGGAAAGGGGTAGCAAGCGCAAGGATGTCGGTACTGCGAACCACCCACCCTGACACCATCTTGATTGCAGTCAAGGCCGCCACAAGGGCAGCAGTGCGGGAGGCTTGCCTCTCAGTAGACCCGAAATGCAAGCTCAAGCAGTCTAAGGCCACCCTCTGTTGTACAGCTTCTAGACTACACCATGTGTACGACATTCTTCAAGCTCTTGAAGCCAGAGAGTGCAGGTTTACCCTACGCCGAGCCTTGCACGACGTTGACAACCCTGACGACATGCTGTCGGCCTTAGAACATTTTATGGGCTTGGAAGGCAAGGCAGCTAGCGTCAAATGTTCACAGTGCCATTCTGCAGACCTGACATGTCTCTCTAGACTTAACGCCGGGTCCAGGGAGATAGGATGGTATTGCAAAAGCTGCAAGAAATGCTGTGAGTGCACCACAGACGACTCCGTATACGACCAGGTCCCTTGGAGCCAGGAGTGTCTAGAAGACCACAACAAGGTTCCCCATGACCCCAAATTCAGGTTACGGGAGAAGCTGGAGTGGGATGACTTTATGCACCTTTTGCAGCGCTTGCCCAACAGGAAGGCCCCTGGCGAAAACTTGGTTCCAGCTGAGCTGTGGAAGATCGCCCCAAGACCAGTGTGCGAAGTGCTGTTCAACACCATCAACGACATGTTGGTGCATGGAAGCATGCCGCCTCATTGGTGTGGCGGAATTGTGCAGTTTCTGTTCAAGAAGCCACCAGCAGACGAAATCTCAAACTGGCGCCCTGTGTGCCTACTGAACGTATCATACAGGCTTTGCTCGAGCATCCTCACACGCAGGCTCAATTTGATTGCAGAGTCATATGGCTTGCTAGACCACATTCAGGAGGCCTTTCGGCGTGGACGGAACACACGCCGTCAGATTGAGAGTCTGTTGTGTCTGATTCGCCTAGCAGAACGTAAGGGCCTCAAGCTGGTAGTGACATACTTGGATTTCCGTAACGCCTTCAATAGCATTGATGTTGAGGCGTGCATGAGAATTCTTGAAGCTTTGAACATCCCAGACGTTGACCTTCTACGTAACCTGTACACTGACGCATTCTACCAAGTACGCATGTCAAATGGTCTGACCACAGCTAAGATTCCCCTCACCAGGGGTACGAAGCAAGGAGATCCGCTGTCACCAATCATCTTCAACCTCACCATTAACATGCTGCTTCGCATGCTGGCCAACAATGGGCAAGCTTTCTCTGCTGAGCTCACTGGGCAGTCGAATGTTACCAAGAGAGCTATTAACTGCAAAGCTTTTGCGGATGACACCACACTCATTACACATTCTACAGAAGGTGCAAACGCCCTGCTGAAGGACGTGGAGTCGTTTTGTGATTACTCAGGTATGCAGGTCAGACCAGACAAGTGCGAGGTCACAGGTAGAGACTTCGGAAACAGGCGCAACCCGGAGATGGACGTATCTGGAGTCATGTACAAGGGCCAGGCTCTCAAGGCCCTTTCTTCTGCCAACCCCACCAAGTACTTGGGTACTCACATCAGCCTCACTCTGAACTGGAAAGCTGAGAAGGCATACGTGGTAGGGAAGATGAAGGCAGCAGTTGCTCAGCTCCGCAACACATGCTACACTCGCTCGCAGATTCTCATGCTCCTACGTACGTGCGTCATCCCCGTCTTTCGATACAGCGCCCCACTGGTCCCTTGGACTGCTGCAGAACTCTACAGCATTGACAAGCTCTGGTGTCAGGCAGTGAAGTACTCTCTCCACCTCCCAGTATCATTTGCAATGGCGCCAATTCTCTTGGGCAAGGGAGATGGAGGCATGGCCTTAGAACCAGCAGCTAGCTTTGTAGTCAAGGAGGTGCAGATTCACGTGCAGCAGTGCCTCAGGCTGCATGACGAGGTCTGCACATGGTTCTGTGATACGGTGTACTCTACCATGCAAGCTCTGGGCATGCAGACAGCAAAGGATGTGGGCTCAGTGAAGCAGAGCAAACCCGCACTGTCCCTCCTGGCACGCACACCGGTTTTTCGAATGCACACCCTCTTGCAGCCGTCATACTGGGCTGATGTCGGATGGCCCTCTGGGTTCACCAAAGACTTTTCCTACGGAAAGCTGCTGGCATCCGTGATGCAAGACTGGCGGAAAGCTAGGAAGGCAGGAGGAACCTATCTACCTGGGGAAAATAAAGAGATTAAAGAGCTTGGACATGCCCCCTCGGTTGATGGGAACAACAGAGCTGTTGAGAAGGTAGTCTGAGCCATGCAAAAAGTAGGCCTGTACACAGTGGAAAGCATGATCTCAAAGAGACTCCAATGGGGCCTCCTTGAGTACAAGTTCCTCCCAGTGTCACTACGCCGGTCATTCACTCAGACAGAGTACAAGGTCTTTGAGCAGAGCCTTGAGACGAACAGAGCAGCATGCCAGCTTCTTTATCGTCGAAGACCCCAGGTTCCGGATCTCCTGCTACTTCCAGCTGACCTAGCACAGCACCTTGACCCTCTCGCAAATGGTAATGCAGCAGCACAACCACACGACTTCCCTCTCAAAGCCTTTCGACAGGCGGATGGCATGTTCTGCAACTTTAGTGGAGAGGAGCAGACTGTCAGTGGAGGCGCACTATGTAAGCACTTCGGGAGGAAACTCTGGTTCGGTGCAGTAGCAGCCCTCCTCTTCACTGCAGAAGTGCGAGAGTATTACAAGGTAGTGTACGAGGACGGCGACTGTGAAGACATGACTGTAGCCCAACTTGCTACAGCACAGAGGCTCTATACGACACTTGGCAAGGGCATGTCACGCGCACACACCAGGGTAGCCAACGCAAGGGCCTTTGTGGCAGAATGGCAATCACAGCTGCCAGCAAAGATCCACGCAGAGCGTCAGACAGCACGGGCCTCCTTGGAAAACGCGACCTTCCTAGTCAAGGCCCCAAAGAAGGTGGCAGACAAAGGGAGGTGGAGTGATCATTGCTACAAGGTACTGCCAGACCTGGAGCAAGGCGGGCCCATTATGGTACACAGACAGCTACTTCAAAGTGACCACACCATCATAGACCACCCTGATGAAGGGCCTGTACGGTGGATGGCATGGGAAGCACTGGGCCTCATCTTCAAAGTACCCACAGTAGAGACCCAAGGCAGGCATGCAGTGTCCACGGTTGAGCAGAAGCGCATGGCTGAGCAATACGAGAGAGCCTTTGCAACAGAATCCAACTCCCAGGCCAGGGACTCAGCTGTTCCCCTGAGTGCAGACAAGTCTAAACTCACCAGTCATTTTCGGTCTACCGTGCGACTGGCACCTCCCAGGTTCACGGTGTCAGCCTTGGATGTACAGCCAGACCCCAGCATCCCTGTCTGGAGTGGTCAGACTCAGCAAGCGCGGGTTTCCTTTGACTGGGAATCTATGAATCCTAAAGTCTCTACTGCACTACCGTATCTGAGAGTAGACAGGTCAGGCAGCTGGAAGTTCTACAGAGCTAAAGGTGAAGGAGCAGAGGTGGCTACAGGACGATTGACTACTACCAAGCAGCAAAGAGTAAAGACAAACTACGAGCTGCTAGGTGAACTGGATGCACGAGTGGGTGCAGGAGTGCTAGCACTGGCTCCAGTCATGACTCAGTGGAGCGAACTAGTACAGTTGCTACCCGTGCAACCAGCAGTGCCACCCAAGACCGCCCCTAAGCCTAGCCACTTACACTGGCTCTTCACAGAGCATTTGCGTATCACCATTGCTGCCTCCCAATTTGTTGGTTCCCCTCCCACTGCATGTGCATTTGGCTTCAGCAGAGTGGTTCACAACCAAGAACTGCTGCCCTTTGTACACGCTAATATGGAGAGAACTAACTCAGTGGTTTGGCTCAATGGACTAAACAAGCAGCAACGCAAGGAGACAATGAAGTTCGTACGCGCAGTGAATTTCAGTGTCCTCCTTGTTGTTAGCTGCAAAACTCGCACTAACCTCAACCCCAGACTCAATTATTGTGCAGGCTGGCGACAGATTGCAACTTTCCCAGCCAGCTCGCGTCTCATGCTTGCAGTTGACCAGTTTGACATGACCCCCAAAGCATCCTCATTTATTGTTGAGGTATGGGCAAACAGAACAGCACAGCAAGCAGGAGGAACAGCAGGCATTCAGGACTTTGTCATGCCGGCTGACCCACTTAGGGTGTTGGAGGATATGACTGGGAACAGGTGGGACAAGTTCCACTCAGGTTCTCAGGATTTCGCGTATAGGGCTGCTGCAGGCATTGTAGCAGCTACGGATGGCTCAATTGCCAAAGACGAGGACGGGAATGTCCTGATGGGTGGTGGAGTGGCGTACAGGGCAGGCAACCACGGGTGTTCAGACAAATGTGTCCTTGTCAGAGGGCATATCTCTTCACTTGTGGCGGAAGGCGCAGCTGCCCTGTGCTTGTTGACAAACACACCATTGAATACCCCACTAACCATCTTGACAGACTCTGCCAATATCATGTATGCCATGCAGCACTGCAGCAGGCGTGAACTGTGGAGAGACTTCTCTAGTCATCCAGAGGAGCAACTCATCAGTGCACTTGCAGTGAACATGGCCAAGCGCACGGGACCTACTATGTGGGTCAAGATCAAGTCACACAGATCCGTACACCTGAACGAGAAAGCAGACCGTCTGGCCACACACGCTCACGAGGACGTTGATGCAGCACCTTACTCATTTGACAGGCAGGAGAACACAAATGAGCTCAGGTTCTACAAGGACAGCGGCAACAACGGTCCCACGCAGGTGGACGTGCAGGAGCTGACAGCCCACTTGGTTCAACTTAGACGGGGCAGGTTGACCCAGTGCAGGAAGGTCCCGCGCACCACACAGAAACTGACTGCCCCAGGTACAGGACGGAACTTTCTTGCACAGGTATTATGGTCCTCTGGTAAGTACTCAGTGGATGACAGGACAGCCCGGCGCATGCTGCAGTGTATTACGAACTCATTCCCGACACAGGCACGCCTGCACCAAATGGGCAAGGCCCGGTCGACCGACTGCCCCTTTTGTGGCAATGCAGAGAATCTGTGGCACTGGCAGCAGATGTGCCCACAGTTTGACGACGCACGTACTAAGGTTCACAATGACATTTGGACAGAGGTACTTGCAGCAATTCTCAAACACCTCCCAGAGGATTATGATGTGTACAAGGAGACCGTCATTGGTCAGACCGGATTGAAGTTCACAACTCTCCAACACATGCACATGAACAACTGGAAACCCGATGGCATATTTTTCCACAGGGAAACGTGCAAATGGACCCTTGTAGACTATACTCGCAGCAGTGGCAGCACCAGAGCCGACTTGGTAGCCGCAGAAAACCGTAAGCGCGAAGCATACGGACAGGTCAAGTTGGCATGGCAAAGGCACAAGTCTGTTGATATTTTCCCATTGGCCTCATCCTACAACGGCGCTGTGGCAGTGGACACGTGGCGCCAATGCATGGACACACTTGGCATTGAGGCTAAGCATCAGGACCACGTTCTGGCAACGGCAGTGAAGGCTATATGTGTAGGATTCTCTAGTATGGTAGATATTCGATATATTGCTTTGAATGAGCGCAGGATCGGAAACGCGCATCCAGGACAACACAACCATAACTACTAGAAGACAAGCATGTGTAGAGAGTAGTGAGGCTTCCTACTCTATCCATGCTGTGATGTCCTTTCCCAACCAACCGGGAGGGGACTACAAGATGTCATCTATGATGGTTCATTGTTTTTACGATGTGTAATAAAGATTATTCTCTTTGT
>Ga0208852_1000325_pt1 | contig 13162 bp, 12 predicted proteins | sample LakMenEpi18Jun09_FD_150711 | JGI IMG/M metagenome (GOLD analysis project Ga0208852, IMG submission 150711) | Freshwater microbial communities from Lake Mendota, WI - 18JUN2009 deep hole epilimnion ns (SPAdes) | ecosystem: Environmental > Aquatic > Freshwater > Lake > Epilimnion/Euphotic zone ...
CGCTCACGATCTGGTTCAGCGACGGAGATTTGATTCTGATGAGCTTTGCACTTCGACGCAACAAGACAACAAACGACCCGACAACGAGCGACACTCCCATCTCCGAGGCAAAAATTCGTATCCGCACGATTGAGACAATCGATGTCACGGTCATGATTGGCTCAGCAATTTCTGCTTTCGCACTGAGCCAGCTGCTGTACGAAACGATCCTTCCGCTCTCTGGGGCATTGGGTTTCCTCTTGACCTGTTACGTGTTCTTTATCGCTATTTCTTGGCTTGCTGTGCGCGAGATTCGAGGAACAGTGAGAGCAAAAGACCATTTGGCCCGCCTAGTTGTTTGGACTGGGGCATCTTTGGCCATCATTCCCCTGGTCCTTGTGGTTCTGTACGTCATCGGCAAGGGCTATCACTCACTGCGACCGCAATTCTTTAGCCAAGATCAGCGTTACGTCGGCGCACTTAGTGACTCCACAGAAGGTGGCGGCGCTCACGCAATTATCGGAACCTTGCAACAAGTCGGAATCGCCAGTCTCATCGCTGTTCCACTCGGAATTACCACTGCCGTCTACATGAACGAAGTGAAAGGTCGACTCGCTAAGCCCCTCCGCACAGTCGTTGATGCCATGAGTGCCGTGCCTTCGATTGTCGCCGGTTTGTTTATCTACGCAGCGTGGATCTTGGCTCTTGGCAATCAGCAAACTGGTTTAGCTGGTTCACTCGCACTCTCAGTGCTTTTCCTACCGACAGTCACCCGTACTGCTGAAGTTGTTCTGCGCTTAGTCCCCGGTGGTCTTCGTGAAGCATCCTTGGCTCTTGGCGGTACCGAATGGCGAACTACTTCTCGCGTCGTACTGCCAACATCACGTTCCGGTTTGGTCACCGCAGTCATTTTGGGTGTTGCTCGAGTTATTGGTGAAACAGCGCCATTGATCTTGACCGTCGGTGGAGCCTTCATCATGAACTGGAATCCATTAGCCGGAAAGCAAGATTCGCTCCCGTTCTTTGTGTTCCGTTTAATTCGTTTCCCCCAAGAAGCACAGATCGCCCGTGCTTGGACTGGGGCACTCGTTCTGTTGATTTTGGTTCTTGTGTTATTCGTTATCGCTCGCGCAATTGGCGGGCGAGGTCCAGACAACATCAGTCGTCTCAAGAAGCGTCGACTTAAGAGAAAGGGATTGGCATGACGTCAATCGATACCAACTCGTCAACCTCAACAACTGGGTCGTCAGATATCTCGTTACTTGATCCCGGTCACAAAGCCGCAGGCTTAACGGCAACCAATGTTGCCTGTTGGTTCGGAACCAAGAAGGTTCTTGAAGGCGTGAACCTTGACATGGCACCGGGCCAAGTCACCGCACTCATCGGTCCTTCTGGTTGTGGCAAGAGCACTTTCTTGCGCACGCTCAACCGCATGCACGAACTTGTTCCTAGCGCAACACTTGCTGGCGAAATTCTCATTGATGGCGTTGATATCTACCGTGGTGCAATTCCTGTGACCGACGTACGTCGTCGTATCGGAATGGTGTTTCAAAAGCCAAACCCATTCCCCGCAATGACTGTTGCCGAAAATGTGTTGGCCGGCTTAAAGCTTTCAGGACTCAAGACCACTCGCTCCGAACGCGATGAACTCATTGAGTCTTGCCTCTCTAAAGCTGGACTATGGAACGAAGTGAAGAATCGTCTCGGCGACCCAGGTCGTGCGTTATCTGGTGGACAGCAACAGCGTCTATGTATCGCTCGTTCACTTGCCGTGAGCCCGCAAGTGTTGTTGATGGACGAACCATGTTCAGCCCTCGACCCCACATCAACACGGCGTATCGAACAGACCATTAGCGAAATCAGTGAAACTGTCACCGTGGTCATCGTGACTCACAACATGCAACAAGCACAACGTGTTTCACATCGTTGTGCATTCTTCTTGGCTGCCGAGAATGAGCCAGGACGCATCATCGAAGAGGGCCCGACCAAGGACATCTTCACCAACCCTCGCGATTCACGTACTAACGATTATGTAAACGGAAGGTTTGGCTGATGCGTCGCATCAAAAAACTCGTCGTGGCCACCGCCACATTATTGACCTCACTCGCAATCGTTTCTCCCTCAGCGGTCCTTGCCGACGCTCCGGTTGATGGAGCTGGCTCAACGTGGAGCCAGATCGCTGTCGACCAATGGCGCGCCGACGTTGCTCGTCAAGGACTCGTTGTCAACTATCAGGGAGTCGGATCAACCGCTGGTCGCGTTGCGTACTATCAGGCACAAGTTGACTTCGCTGTATCTGAAATTCCATTTCAGAGCGCACAGTACGACCGCCAAGGAAACTTGTTAGCCGACGAAACTCAGTTGGCCGCCTCTCGACCGTACGCATATCTTCCGATCGTTGCCGGTGGTACTGCATTCATGTACAACCTCAAGGCCAATGGTCAGAGGATCACCGACTTGCGCCTATCTCCCCAGACCGCAGCGAAGATCTTTACTGGTCAAATCACTATGTGGAATGACCCACTTATCGTTACCGACAATCCGCAACGAGTCATGCCGGCAACGCGCATCAAGCCAGTTGTCCGCTCCGACGGCTCGGGCACAACAGCACAAATCACTGCCTTCATGGCTGAGGAAACTCCCAGCGATTGGAGTCAGTTGTGCCAGAAGGCCAACTTAGGTTCGTCGTGCCCAGTTACTTCTCTCTACCCTGATTTTCCGAATTCGGGTTTCGCCGCGCAACAGTTCTCTGATGGAGTCGCCAACTTTGTTGCTGCTCAATACAACGATGGCGCAATCACCTATGTCGAATACGGTTACGCCAAAGAACGTGGCTTCCCCGTCGCGTCAGTCAAGAATGCATCTGGTAATTACGCACAACCGACAGCAGTAAATGTCTCCGTTGCTTTGCAAGGTGCAAGGATCAACCCTGATGGAACCCAAGTGCTTCAAGGGGTTTATCGAAATACAGATGCTCGGGCGTACCCCATTTCAAGTTATTCGTACATGATCGTTCCGACCACCGAGGCAGCACCTTTTAACGCTGCCAAGGGTGCGAGCCTGTCGGAATACATCTTTTACTTCCTGTGCGCCGGTCAGCAAAAATCAGAGCAGTTGGGCTACGCACCGTTACCGAAAAACCTGGTTGAAGCTGCATTCGCGGCAGTCGCCCAAATTCCCGGAGCCTCTCCAGCGCCTGCAATCAGCACATGTAGCAACCCCACAATCACTGGCGACTTCTTAGTAACGAAAACAACAGCAACAACCGTTGCACCAGGCGCAAGTAAGCCTGGAGCAACTACTGCGCCAGGCGTGACTACAACAGTTCTGCCTGGCACTGAAACAACAGGCACGGTTGACGGTGAAATTGTTGAGGCTGCACCAGTTGATGGCGCGGCGACCATTGCCACTCCCGGAGTTGCTATGGCAACAAGTGTTGAAATTGATACTCAGGGCAATGGCACATCAGCAATCATTTACCTACTGATTGCGCTTTTGATTCTGGGCATTGTCTTCGCCCCGCCGATTGTGGCAGGTCGGTTACGACCATCTGTGAAGCAGTAGCCTTCACAACAAAGGAGTGAAGAAATGAACTCAAGAAAAGCAATCTCTCTTGTTTTGTTATCAATGACCATGATGGTGTCTTGTTCAAGTGGCAGTTCAACATCATCAACGACAACACAAGTTCAGGTCGGTACTCCCGTCCCGCCCATCCCTTCCGAGGTCAACGCCATTCCATTCACTGTGGGTTCGGTGGCAGCGGCGGGTAACGCTGAAGTCAGAATGAGTCTTCCTACGGAAACTCCTGAAGCATCTGACGATTTTTATTTTCTTGAAGTTCAAGTCACCAGTGGTGCACTTGAAGCATTTTCACTTCGCCCAGACATGTTTCGGGTCTACACCGTTGATGGCATGTCCTACACGCCAGTCGCTGCGGGAACGATCGAGCAATTCGGTAATGCCACGCTTCAATCGAGAGAGTCTTATCAGGGAATTCTCGCCGTCAGCATTCCCACTGACTCAGAGCCCGCGTTGTTCTTGGCCGATCTCTCCGACTTGGGCGATCGATTTTTCCCCGTCGCATTTTCGGTTGACCCAAATTTCGTACCTGAAGCCCCCGCTAGCTAATCACGTCGGTAGTTGGCCAACTTTTTCGTTGAGTCCAACTTCTTCCCATTCATGTCCGCGGCGAATCAACGCAGACGACGACGGCAAGAACACCAATGGGACATTGGCGAGTTTCTTGGCCCGAGCGTGACGATCAATCGTGACGGTTTCAGATTGAGCCACGATTGCCATGCCAGTCAATAGGCCGAGACCAAGCGCAAGTGCGCCGCCACGTGGGTCAATCATCGGGTCACAAAAGGCCGACGCCGATGCGCCGACGCCAACGACCAAGCCCCCTTCTTTCAACACGTGCTGTACTGCTTCCCACACTGGCGTGTCTTTCAAAACACTGCGCATGTGAATCGGATTGTCGCCGACAAACCACACCGCATCGGCCTTGCGAACGATTTTGATGGCGTCTTTGTCTTCTGCTTCGTTACGGCGCATCACCATCAAGGCTTCAACCTCTACACCCAATCGTGAAGCCCACGCATTGGCGGCACTCACTAATACCTCGGGACGTTCGAATGCATCTGCGGTTGGCAGAACGACAACCTTCTTCGCTTTCACTTCTTTCAACAAGCGCGCGTCGAGTTCGTCGTGAAGGCTAAATGCGCCTCCACCTTGCAGTGCAATAATTCCAGTCATGTCACGAGCGTACGCCGTGACGACGTCTCACTAGAGCGCTTTAGGCCGTTTCGAGCAAATGTTCTTCAAGCGCCAACCAATGTTGATCTTCAACACCGATCGTTAAGCAGTAGTCACGAATCGTTCCGTGGCTTTCGCGAATATCTGCCAAAAGTCCTTTGATCGAATCTGGGTGGGCTGACATGAGTACAGGGGGCATGGTTGCAAATCGCTCGGCGAATTCGGGCGACACAACTTTGGCCCACTCACGAGTCTTTTCACCAGCAAGCTCGCTCATCCCATAATCGGCGTACACAATTTCGTCTGGGACTCCAAGTCCCGAGAGTAATAGCGCAGCCAACAAACCAGTGCGATCTTTTCCGGCAGCACAATGAAAGACCACCGGACCATTTTCTTGGTCACTCAAGATTCGCAAGGCCTCACCTAAAAGATGGCCGCCCTGCTGCAACATCAAGTGATACTTCCCACGTAGAAATTCGGCCTGCTCGCCTTTCCAGTCGTGCGCCTCGTTCATATCCCACGTGCGATCAATGATCGACAGGTGATGGAATTCAACGTCGTATTGATCAACCGGGAACGTGCCTCGTTCTGACAGCTCTTCAGAGGTGCGTAGATCAATGACTGTTCGCAATGCGAATGGTCGCAACGCATCAATATCTTCTGGTGTCAAGCGATACAGACCATCAGCACGAAATACCTTGCGCCAAATAGTACGGCGGCCATCGTTTGTGGGGTAACCACCCACATCGCGAAAGTTATGGACGGCGAACAATTCAATGAGGCGATCGGGGTGGTCGAGAAGTTCAGCAATGGCTGCAGGCGTTGGAGTCACGGCTAGAGAGTACTTGCCCTAGGTGAACGCTTGGCTTTGCGATAGTTACCAATTGGTAACTATGCTCATTTCGTTGTCTTGGCCATTTGGCCCATCTCAGGAGTAATCACATGGCTATTCAGACTGTCGGAGTTGTTGGTTCAGGAATCATGGGTTCAGGTCTTGCCGAAGTCATTGCACGCGGTGGCATGAATGTAATTGTGCGCTCACGTAGTCAGGCCACCGCTGATGCCATGGTTGCATCAGTTGCCAAGGGACTCACCAAGCAAGTTGAGAAGGGTCGCCTCACCGAAGATGACAAGGCAGCCATTCTCGGACGCATCACTGCGGTCTCTGAACTCAGCGCTCTCGCTGATTGCGACCTCGTTATCGAAAGCGTTGTCGAAGACCTCGACACCAAGAAGTCTTTGTTCGTCGAACTTGATCGCATTGTGAAGCCCACTGCAATCATCGCGACTAACACTTCAACGTTGCCCGTCATTGAACTCGCAATGTCCACCTCACGTCCCGCGTTGGTATGTGGCATTCACTTCTTTAACCCGGCCACCGCAATGCCGCTCGTTGAAATCGTGCGCCCGTTGTCAGCAAGTGATGAAACAATTGAAACTGCTACTGCTTTTGCCGAGACGTGTGGCAAGCAGCCGGTACAGGTAAAAGACCGCGCTGGTTTCATTGTCAACGCACTGCTCTTCCCCTATCTCAACAACGCCATTCGTATGCTCGAACAGGGCACGGCAAATATGGAAGACATCGACACCGCTATGAAGGGTGGCTGCAACTTCCCCATGGGACCGTTTGCATTGCTCGACCTCGTCGGCCTTGATACATCGTTGTCAATCCTTGATGCGCTCTACAACGAGTTCCGTGACCCCAACTATGCCGCGATGCCCACACTGCGCCGCATGGTTGCTGCGGGCAAATTAGGTCGCAAGTCGAAGGCTGGCTTCTACAGTTACTGATGTGCGAGCCGCCGATGTGATGCCTTGGGTGTTAACACCCGACAACATCAGCGCGTTCAATCGCCCACAAATTGCGTTTCCCGAATCGCAATACGATTTTGCCACTGTTCTAATGGGCGACGATGACCTCGTTGCTATCGGTGCCGATCTCGAACCGTCAACTCTGATCAACGCTTACTCGCATGGGTTATTTCCAATGCCCATGAGTGGCAGGAAAATCGGGTGGTGGTGCCCAGTCATACGCGGCATCATTCCGCTTGACGGGCTACACGTCTCACGTTCATTACAGAAGCACCTCAAGCGATTCTCCATTCGAGTTGATACATGCTTCGCACAGGTGATGAAGGCCTGCGGTGACCCCAAACGACCTCATGGTTGGATCAATCTTGAATTCATTCGGGCGTATTCGCACCTGCACGCAATGGGCTGGGCGCACAGTGTCGAGGTTTTCCATGACGATCTACTCGTCGGTGGCGTCTACGGCGTGCGGGTCGGAAAGCTCTTTGCTGGCGAAAGCATGTTTCATACACAAACCGATGCCTCGAAGGCGGCGCTGGTGGCCTTGGTGGCGCTCCTTGACGCTGCGGGCATCACCCTCTTTGATGTGCAGTGGACAACACCCCACCTGACTTCGCTCGGCGCTATTGATATCCCCCGAGACGACTATCTAGCTTTGCTCGCTCAGGCGCAAAACCGCGACTAGCCCGACAGACTATGAACTATGGCTGAATCAGCAGACAAAGCAATCCGTCGCGACGAACCCTGGTTGATGCGCACCTACTCGGGGCACTCAACGGCCAAGGCTTCGAACGAGCTCTATCGCACCAACTTGGCCAAGGGCCAAACCGGATTGTCCATCGCTTTCGACCTCCCAACACAAACTGGATACGACCCCGACTCACTGATGGCTGCCGGAGAAGTCGGCAAAGTTGGAGTACCTGTTTCTCATCTTGGTCATATGCGTACTTTGCTCGATGGGATTCCGCCGGGACAAATGAATACATCAATGACGATCAACGCACCCGCTGCTTGGATGCTCGCGCTGTACGTTGCTAATGCTGAAGAACAAGGTATTGCACGCGGCGCATTGCGTGGCACCACGCAGAACGACATCCTGAAGGAATATCTCTCACGCGGTACATACATTTTCCCACCAGTGCCTTCGCGTCGACTCATTGTTGACATGGTTGCTTGGTGCGCAAACAACGCACCGAAGTGGAACCCCATGAACGTGTGCTCGTACCACTTGCAGGAAGTTGGAGCAACGCCGGTTCAAGAAATTGCTTTCTCATTAGCCAACGCTGTTGGCATCCTTGACGCCGTTCGTGATTCTGGTCAAGTACCGCCCGAGCAATTCAGTCAGGTGTTCGGAAGTATCTCGTTCTTTGTCAACGCCGGAATTCGTTTCATTGAAGAGATTTGCAAAATGCGGGCATTCACCGAACTGTGGGATCGCATTGGTCTCGAGCGTTACGGAGTCACCGATGAAAAGGCCCGTCGCTTCCGTTACGGAGTTCAAGTGAACTCGCTTGGCCTTACTGAAGCGCAGCCCGAAAACAACATTCAACGAATTGTGCTTGAAATGCTTGCTGTTTCGTTGTCTAAGAATGCGCGTGCACGTTCGATTCAGTTGCCCGCATGGAACGAAGCCCTCGGATTGCCACGACCGTGGGATCAGCAGTGGAGTCTTCGTATGCAACAGGTTTTGGCTTTCGAAACTGACTTGCTTGAATACGCGGACATCTTTGACGGTTCGACCGTTATTGAAAAGAAGACGGCCGATCTGCGCGACGCGGCATGGGCCGAGTACGAAGAAATCTTGGCAATGGGAGGAGCATTTGAATCGGTCGACACCTTGAAGGGTCGACTCGTGAAGTCGATGGCCGAACGTACCCGCCGTATTGAAAGTGGCGAGCAGATCGTGGTCGGCGTGAACAGTTACACCGAGTTTGAAGAGTCACCGCTTGGTGGCGAAGGCAACATCGTCAAGGTCGATCACGACGTTGAGCGTCAAATGATCGAAGATGTTGTGGCGTGGCGAGCCAATCGCAACGAGGCTGCAGTTCAAGCCGCGATTGCCGAACTTCGTGTCGCTGCGCAAGGCAATGACAATATCATGGAACCATCTATTGCCTTGGCAAAAGCCGGCGGAACAACTGGTGAATGGTCGAGCGCATTGCGTGAAGTGTTCGGTGAATTCCGTGCACCGACCGGTGTGGCCGCAGCAGTTGGCAAGCGACCTGGTGAACTCACCGAGGTTGCCGCTTACGTACGCACGATTCCTGGTGGTCCGCCGAAGCTTCTCGTGGCTAAGCCGGGTCTTGACGGTCATTCAAGTGGCGCTGAACAAATCGCCGTTGCTGCTCGCGACGCTGGCATGGAGGTCGTGTACTCGGGTATTCGTCTGACACCTGAGCAAATCGCGGCAAGTGCTCGCGATGAAGACCCCGATGTCATTGGCTTGTCAATTCTGTCGGGTTCACATATGGCGCTTGTACCTGCCGTGATTGCTGAACTGAAAAAAGAAGGCGTCGACATTCCGGTTGTCGTCGGTGGAATCATCCCCGAAGAAGATCGTCCGGTGTTACTAGCAGCAGGCGTTACTGCGGTCTACACACCAAAAGACTTTCGGTTGAGCGACATCATGCGCGACATCGCCGAAATTGCTGCGGCTAACCGCAAGTAATTTCTTCAGTTTTCAGACAGCCGCAGGTGATTGCGATTCAATCCAACGTTCAAGTGTTGGGCCGCTCTCAAAGCTCGTGATGAGCGCATAGCGCGGATGATTGTGATTGTGCACCACGACATGCCAGAGGCGTTGCGTGTCAACAACAAATCGCGAACCGCGCTGCAACGGAACACGGCGCTCAGTTGAACGATCGGGCAAACCATCGGCGTCGTTGTCCATCAACAACATGTAGCTGTCGGGTTGATCGGTGAGTTCGATCCATGAACGCACAACCCAGCCTTCGTTGTCGGGGTTGAACCGATTGTTGTCATCGCGGTGGAACGAACGAATCGCAACATCGCGCCCTTGCGGTTCGAGTTTGATGATGCGCACTCGACCAAAGTTGGCTCCGACTCCGTCGACATATTTTTTAATCGTTGGGGCCATCGCTGCATTAGAAGTCCAGAGCGCGTCCTTGTCGGTCTTACCCTTATCCCAAAATCCACGACAATCAAGTTCGCCATCGGCTGATGCGAGTGGCGCAAAGTTTGTGTCCCCGCCACTCTTCCAGTCCATGTATTCAAGTGACTCCCATTCGTTGCTGGGAATTTCAACATCCATGGGACGAAGAATGACAAAACCATCTTTTTCCAAAGCCGACATACGGTAGTGCGGAGTCGTGAGAGGGATTGAGACCGACCAGTGTTCTTTATTCGGCCAGAAAGGGGTAGTGCTGTCCGTGGTCATGATTTCAGTCTACGAATCGCCACGAATGTATGCAGGGCACTTTGTCATGACCCCGCAGGGTCAGGGTGCCATTGTTGTTGAAGCGCCAGCGGCCGGAACAGTTGTCGTGACAACCGCGGTTGTCGACGGGGCGGTTCCGTTACCAGGAATCGCCAACTTTTGACCGGCTTGAATTGCATCTGCATTCGGTAGCCCGTTTGCCGCGACAATGTCGGCAACAGTGACACCGAATGACGCAGCGATCGCAGACAACGTGTCGCCTTGCTGAATTGTGTAGTACTCGGGATTTGCCGAAAGTGTTGTCGTTGTTTCAAGTGGGATTGATGTCGTTGATTCAGCAACCATCACCGGCAATGTCTCAACAGATGTTGTCTTGTCTCCGCCACAAGCGCTGAACACAGTCACGATGCCGACAATGCCAATGAACGATGCGATTGAACGAGTTTTCACAAAGTCAAAGCGTAATGGGATTCTGGTGAGAAATATTCTTTATTTTCGGTGATTTTCCTCACCAGAATCACCCTGAATTAGGTGTGGCGGTGGCTCACGTACTGAGCGAGCAACTCAAGTTCAACTTTTGCAGTATCGAGAATCGGTATCGCCTTCAGTGAATCAACAGCCTGGGTAGTCAAGGTGCTAATCAGTGTTTCCATCTCATCGAGTGCGCCACAATCACGAATCGCATCTTGCGCCCGTCGAACATCGTCGTCGGACAAAGTTTCACCGCCGACTTTTTCAAGCACCTTCAGTTGACTTCCGTTTGCCCGCTCGACGGCTATGGCCATAAGTGGAGTCGGCTTACCTTCGCGTAAGTCATCACCGACCGGCTTGCCTGTTAACGCGGTGTCGCCGAAGGCACCCATCACATCGTCACGCATCTGGAAGGCATCGCCGAGTGGCAGGCCGTAAGCACTTAGTAGCGGAAGAAGTTCGGCTTGTCGTTCGGGGGCAGCCAACATTGCACCCAAGTGCAACGGGCGTTCAATGGTGTATTTGCCACTTTTGTAACGACAGATTCGTTCGGTCTTATAACGACGACGCTCGTTGAGAGACGTGCCAATGAGATCGAGTAGTTGACCGATGTTCAGTTCGATACGAAGTTCATGCCAAATCTCGCGAGCCGCCAACGACGCATCGCCGATGAGTTGATCGCTGTACACAAAAGCCAAGTCGCCAACCAAGATGGCGATGCCTTCTCCGTAGCGACGGGCCTCACCACTGCCACCTGTCAGGCGATGCTGATCGGCGAAAACCTCGTGGGTAACAGCGGCGCCACGACGCGTGAGCGAACCGTCCATGATGTCATCGTGAAAAAGAGCGAAAGCGTGCAGAAGTTCAAGGGCCGCACCAGTGTCAAGGCTCACTTGAGAATCGGGGTCGCCACCGGTGCCGACGAAACCCCAATGACAAAAAGCTGGACGCAAGCGCTTTCCCCCAGAAGCAACGAGGCGGCGAATCTCGGCGACTGGACTTGCTAAATCGGTATCAAACCCAGACCAGCGAGCTTCTTCAACAGCGAGGAACGCCGAAAGATGTGACTCGGTACGGCGCGCGATGTCAACAAGAGATTGCGGAGGGCTTGAACTCACGATGTCAGGTTAGAGGCGACTAGCCCTCAAGTCCGTTCACAACATTGTCGATTTGCAGTTTGGCATTGCCGATTCGGTCACGACATAAACGAATCAGTTCTGACGCGCGTTCAACGCGACTCGCCAATACATCGACGTCGACATCAGTTCGTTCGAGTTCGGCCAAAATCGTTTCGAGTTCTTTGAGTGCTTCGGCGTAACCGATTTCTTCATCTTTTTTCGTAGCCATGATGTCTCCTTTAATTCACCGTGCTCGTGACGTTGCCGTCGTGAAGCACTGTTGTCAAGATTTCTCCGGTTGTGACGTCACCAACGTTGCGCACAATTTTTCCGTCTGCGCCACGAGTGATTGACCAACCACGAGCCAATACATTTTTTGGATCCAATAAACGAACGCGAGATTCAAAATTGTCAATACGCGTGTTGAGGTCACCAATTAATTGGGGACCGCGTCGAGTGAGCCGCGCGATGCGATCACCGAGTCGCTCGTCGGCACGTTCGACTGCGGTACGTGTATGAATACCGATTTCGCGGGCCACGTTGTTGAGACGATTCGTTGAATCTGCCAACTGTTGGGTTGCCAATCGAGCAATTGCATCCCAATTAGCCTCAGTTTCATTGATGAAATCGTTCACTCTTTCAATCAGCGCAACTGCACAAGCAGTCGGCGTCTTGTGTGCTTCAAAAGCCACATCATCTGCGACATGGCGATCAATTTCGTGACCGATACCCGTGAACACTGGTAATGAAGATTCGGTAATTGCCAAAGCGATCAATTCAGCGTCAAACGTTGAGAGTTCTGCTTTGCTCCCCCCGCCGCGAATGACAACAATTGCGTCTAAGTCATCACGCAGACCTAGACGTGAAATGGCTTGAGTGATTTCGCGAACTGCATTGTCACCTTGCACACTCACATTGGCGAGATGAAGATGAAAACCAATGTCGCTACTTTCAATCTGATTCTTGAAGTCGGCCCATGCCGCGCTGCCACCACTCGTAACAACTCCCAAACGAAGCGGAGCAGGCGAGATTTCTACTTCTCGGTTGAGATCGAACACACCCATTTCTTTGAGCTTGCGAATGAGTTCTTCACGCTGCAGCGCAATTTCGCCAAGTGTGTAATTCGGATCAATGCCGCGCATGATCATCGATAACTTGCCAAAGGCGGCATAGAAATCGAGATTGCCGTAAATGCGAACCTTGACGCCGTTCACCAAATCGAGGCCACTCTTCATCAAGATGGGGCGCATCTTGGTCATTTCGCCGCCCCACAAGTTCACGTTTAACTGATTGCGCTTACCGTCGGGGGTTTGTTCGACAAGAGTGAAATACGTGTGCGGGCCTTTCTTACTGAGTCCAGAAATTTCGCCCCAGACCCACAAGCCGGCGTCGAAGTTGTCGTTCAGGACCTCGTTGATGGCATCGGCCAATTCAGAAATCGAATAAGTCAGCAGAACGTCCCCTTCGAATTCGTCCTCAAACTCGTCAAGGTCGTCTTCTAGGTCATCATCGTCAAAGTCACGGGGCATAGCAATAAAGAGTCTGCCCGATGGCGATGTAGTTTGGAAGACGTGACTGGAACACTTGTGATCTTGCGCCATGGTGAAAGTACCTGGAACCAAAAGAATCTCTT
>Ga0208852_1000329_pt1 | contig 13098 bp, 12 predicted proteins | sample LakMenEpi18Jun09_FD_150711 | JGI IMG/M metagenome (GOLD analysis project Ga0208852, IMG submission 150711) | Freshwater microbial communities from Lake Mendota, WI - 18JUN2009 deep hole epilimnion ns (SPAdes) | ecosystem: Environmental > Aquatic > Freshwater > Lake > Epilimnion/Euphotic zone ...
CTGACGAAGTTACTTTCAAAACAATTCAAAAACTTACAGGTAAATTAACTCAAAAAATTAGAGTTTTAGATTCTCAAGAAGGAATGACTTCTGAGGATATCAAATATGTTATTAATATGGTATTATCATCATTAGATTTGAAATCAATATCTGAAGAAGATAAAGAAGATATCATGTCTAAATTTGAAGAAGATTCTGAAAACTTAGGTGGTGATGATATGGACGGTGAAGATATGACAGACGATACTGAAGTTGAAGATATTCAAGCAGATATGGATGTTGAAATGGAAGGTGAAATAGAAGAAGGAGACATATATGGTTCATTTAAAGATGATGAATGGTATGACCAAGATGACAAGTCTTATGACTCTAATAAGTTTGATTTTGATTATGATGAGGAAGAATTTGAAGATTTTCCTTCTTTAATGGCAAAACACGGTAACAAAAGCAAATGGTTTGGGGATGGTGAAGAAGGGGAAAATATTTTTAACAACTATAAAAATTATCACAATAGACCATTTAAAGTAAGAAGTAAAAAATCAAGTGAAATGGAAGAATATGGTCACGGTTCAATCCTTGACTCAATCTTTAAAGAATCAAAAGTTGATAAAGTTATTTCAAAATATTTTGAAACATCATTAACCGAAATTAATGAAAACGCTAAAAGAAAAGTTAACAAAAAATCAAATGTTAATATGGTAATGGAAACAGTTATTAAAATGACTGAAACTGTTGAACAAGAATTGGCTGCTAAAAAATTCTTAGAGGAAAGTACAGGTTTTAAATTTGTAGGAATTACCAATAAGAAAAATTTGGTTTTTGAAAATAAAGAAGAACAAGTAAGAATTTCACCTGAAGGATTTATTATATGAGTTATTTAATTTTCGTGAATGGTCTTGGTCCTAATTATAAAGGAGACAATCTTTACGAATTTATTTTCTCAAATAATTTAGATGAAGTTTGGGGAGAGTTATGGGAGAGTAAACCATCGAATGGTTACCCAACTCCACCTGATTTAGAACACATAAAAAAAGTAGGAGTTTTGAGAAATACTAATGTAAAGTTGGAATTGATTCAAAACTCCGATTTTTTTTCTATGGTAGATGCAATTGACGATGTCGTTGCTTTAGCATGGGAGCCTGACGAGTACGAAACCAAAAAAAGAATGGTTTTTAGATATGGTACTCCGGAACAAAAAATAAAAGATATTCTCTATGAACGAGATTTAATCTTAGAATTTGAAAATAAAGTAGTGTATGAGAAATAATAAAAAAGCGTTAGAATTGGTTGAGAAAGGTTTATCATCTAAGACAGTTAGTAAATTAACTGAATCACAAATTAACGTATTACATTTAAAATTATTGGGAGAAGCCACAGTAAATGTTAGTAGTAAAAATCCAAACGCAGCACAGATTGCTAAAGATATGACATCAAAAGGTATTAATATTACTATGACAGAAAAAGAACTTGAAGAGGAAGAAGAAGTTACTGTTGACCCAAACAAAGAAACTGAAACTCAAGATGCGCATCAAGTAGGTCCTTCATCTGATGATGGATTTGGTAATGAAACAGACGGTATGGGAATGTTTGAAGAAAAGAAAGATGGTCCAAATCCTTGGGCTATTTGTCATTCACAAGTAGGTCCTAAAAAATCAAGAAAATGGGAAAGATGTGTTAGAGAAGTAAAAAAACAATTGAAAGAAGGAAAAAATCTTGTATCTTTGTTTTTGGAGAACGAAATTATAAGAATCGTTGAAAAACATATGCCACCAAAGATTACTAAAGGTGATTTAATGAATTATATTATGGAAGCGGAACCTGCGGTTGCGCCAACAAAACCTACAACTAAACCAACAACAAAACCTACAACTAAGCCATCAAAGCCTAGTCATCCAGGTAAGAACCCAAATCCAGGAGAAAATCCAGCACCAAAGGCTAGAAAAATTTCACCTGAAACAGCTAAAGAAGAAATTATTGACGTAATTTTAAATATGTTAAAAAAATAAGATGGCAAAGAAATTTAATGAACAAATAGATTACGGGAATACACCCGAAAGAATGGACCCGAATTTAGAAAGAAAATTGGGTAGTCCTGAAGGACTCTATGCCAAAAATCCTGCAATGAAAAAAGGTGTCAAAGATGTTGAAAGATTAGTTAGTCAAAGATTTCAAAAAGTTGCCGATAAATTAAGAGAAGTAACAGGTATTCAAGATTTAAGCTCAAAACAAGTTCAAGGTATGGTTTACCAAGAAATGATGAGAAAAGTTCCTAATATCATGAGAATAGAGTCTCAACATAGAGATGAACTTATTGAGTTAGCTATAGAGGCTTCGTTGGATGAAACCGAAGTTCCTGACGATTGGTATCAAATTGAAGGAAATTTAGGTATGCCTAATGCTGATAACTTTAGAATGAAACCTGAAGATGAAGACGACGAAGAAAAAGAAGAAAAACTTCAATTTCCGTCGTTTGATGTTGAGGATTTAACTGACGAAGAAATTTTAGAATTAGAAAAACATAAAAGAAATATAATCAACGCCATCATTCAAGGTTCAGCTAAAAAAGGACATTACCTTTTCCAAAAACCTGAAATTAAAGCAAAATTAGATGCAATAGACCCATCATTGTATGGTGATTATTTGGGGATTATGGCAATCATCGATTTTTTATATTTCAGTCAGGAACAAATGATTGAAATGATGAGTCAAACAGGTCAAGGTATTGCGGGTAAAGTTGAATTAGGTGATGCTGACGAGGAAGAAGAAGGCGGTGAAGAAGGTGAATACCAACCAGATACTAAAATTACTGCAACAGGTTTAATCTTTCCAATTTTATGTCATGAAATTATTAAAGGGTTAGAAGAAGCGACAGGTAGACACGGATTACCAACAGACCCTTCAATGCGTCAAAAAGTTATGGGACAAACAGATACATTGGCTAATGAACCAATGCAATTAAGAATTGGACCTGAAATTGTTGAACAATTAAGATTTGTATTACCTGACGAAATGTTTGATACAAAAAATAAAGGTTTAATTGTTTTTTTTAAAATTGAGTTATACAAAATGCCTGCCGAACAAATTTTAGGTATTGTTGGAGATGCAATTTCTGAAGATTCTTCTAAAGTAAATAAAGCAAAGTCAAAATTTGTTGAAATCATGAATAAAGCTAAAAGTGTGAAAGAAGATTTTGAAAATTGGAAGAACGAAAAAGAAGAAGAAACTCCTGAAGTTGATAATGAAAATGATGACGATGACTTGGATGACTTTTTACGTGGTTTAGGTATCGAGAGACCTTAATCAATTTATTTGTGACTAAAGAACAATTAATAATAGAACTTACGAAGTGTATGAGGAATACTCCTTACGCACTTCGTACTTATTTACAAACATACGACAATACTGTTTCTAAGTATGTCCCCTTAGACCTTTTTCCTGACCAAGTAAGTTTAATTGATGATTACGACAAATATAATGAAAATGTTGCGTTAAAATATCGTCAGGCAGGTGTGTCAACTGTTACAGCCGCTTGGGCATCAAAAAAAATATCTTTTGCCCAAAAAAATAAACCGGAAAAAGTTCTAATCATTGCCAATAAGTTGGATACTGCCGTGGAAATGGCGAATAAGATTAGAGGGTTTACAGAACAATGGCCAGCATGGGTTGGTATTGGTTTCTCACCTGAAAAAAATGCTGCAAGACATTTTAAATTAAATAATAATTGTGAGGTTAAAGCCGTTGCAACATCTAAGGATGCTCTTCGTGGTTATACACCAACCATATTAATATTTGACGAGGCAGCATATATTGAAGCCGATGGTGATTTTTGGGCGGCTTGTATGGCATCCCTATCTACGGGTGGTAAAGTTATTGTGGTTTCAACACCAAACGGATATGACGCAATTTATTATGAAATTTACGACCAATCTTTAAGAGGTATGAATGATTTCAAAATATCTGAGATGTTTTGGTATCGTGACCCAAGATATACAAAAGATTTGTATATGGTTAAAACAAATGATTTAGTTCACTTCTTACTTAACAGAGAAGAATATAAACTTGATGAAGTTGTTATTGATTTATCAATGCCAAATCCATATGAAAGAGACCATTCGATAGTTACTGACTATATTGAACAGGGGTATAAACCTTGTTCATCTTGGTTTGAGGGTATGGTTAAGAAGTTAAAATTTGACCGAAGAAAAGTTGCTCAGGAATTGGAATGTAACTTCTTGGGTTCGGGTGATAACGTATTCGATTCTGACTTAATGCAAAATATATCTAAAAACCAACTTTCTGACCCCCAAGCAAAGATGATGGGTGGTGGATTATGGATTTTTAAAGAACCTGAAAACGGTCATAAGTATGTTATGGGTGTCGATGTTTCAAGAGGAGATTCTGAAGATTTTTCTTGTATTCAAATTATAGATTTTGATGCTCGAGAACAAGTTTTGGAATATGTTGGAAAACTTCCACCTGACGTTCTGGCGGAAGTTGCCTACAAATGGGGAACTATGTACAACGCGTATTGCGTTGTCGATTTAACGGGAGGTATGGGGGTCTCAACAGCAAGGAAATTACAAGAGATGGGATACCAATCTGGTTTGTATGTTGATAACGTGGATACATCAAATAAATGGAAATGGGACCCAAAAATAAATGAGAAAATTCCTGGTATTAATTTTAACAATAAAAGAGTTCAAATTATTGCCGCTTATGAGGAAAACCTTAGACACGGATTTAAAGTTCGTTCGAGTAGGTTATACAATGAGATGAATACTTTTGTTTATATTAACGGAAGACCTGACCATCAAAAAGGTCATCACGATGATTGTATTATGTCAATTGCGATGGCGATGTATGTTGCCGAGAAATCATTTCAATCAATTGAAAAAGTTACAAACCATACAAAGGCAATGCTTAATTCTTGGGCAACAACAATAAGTGAAAATAAAAATTCTTCAGAGTTTTTTAATCCTTTAGTACCTCAAATGGGTAGAGATGGTCAGATGATGAATCAAGGTGCAACCAAAGCCGATTATCAAAAATATGGATGGTTATTTGGTAGCAGATAACTATTTATATTATTAGGATAATAAGTAAAATTGATTTATGAGCGAAAATAATTTAACCGTTTGGCAAAGACTTTCTAAAACATTTGGACCAAACTCATTATTAAAACAAGACTACCCTACTTTTAAGTTTGATAAGCAAGAACTTTTACGTACACAAAATCGTGATGATTTTGAAAGGGAAAAATTACAAGCGCAACAAACTTTTTATCTAACAAATCAATGGGCCAAAGTTGAAAACAATTTATATTCTCAAGCAATTTATTATGAACCATCAAGATTATCATCTCAGTATGATTATGAATCGATGGAATATACTCCTGAAATTTCTGCCGCTCTTGACATCTATGCCGAAGAATCTACAACCACAAATGAAGATGGTTTTATTCTTCAAATTTATTCTGAGTCAAAAAGAATCAAATCGGTATTGGCCGATTTATTTAATAACTCATTAGATATTAACACCAACTTACCTATGTGGACAAGAAACACTTGTAAGTATGGTGATAACTTTGTTTATTTAAAATTAGACCCTGAAAAAGGTGTTGTTGGTGTACAACAATTACCTACGATTGAAATTGAACGTCATGAGGTTGGGGTAACGGCAAAGATATCTGTTGATATTACAAAAGAATTGGACAAAGATAAGAAAGCCCTACATTTTACTTGGAAGAACAAAAATATGGAATTCCAATCTTGGGAGATTGCTCACTTTAGATTATTGGGTGATGACAGAAAACTTCCTTATGGTACTTCTATGTTGGAAAAAGCAAGACGTATTTGGAAACAGTTATTGTTATCTGAAGATGCGATGTTAATCTATAGAACTTCAAGAGCACCTGAAAGAAGAATCTTCAAAGTGTTTGTTGGAAATATGAACGACGATGATGTTGAAGCATATGTACAACGTGTTGCCAACAAATTCAAAAGAGAACAAGTTGTTGATAGTAAGACAGGTAACGTGGATATGAGATTTAATCAAATGGCGGTTGACCAAGATTATTTTGTTCCCGTTCGTGACCCTTCAGCACCAAGTCCTATTGATACTTTACCTGGTGCAACTAACTTATCAGAGATTGCCGATATTGAATATATTCAAAAGAAATTATTAACAGCACTTCGTGTTCCTAAAGCATTTTTAGGATTTGAAGAAGTTGTTGGTGATGGTAAAAACTTGTCTTTACAAGATATCCGTTTTGCTCGTACCATCAATAGAATTCAAAAAAGTATGATTGCTGAGTTAAACAAAATTGCAATCGTTCACTTATTCTTATTAGGGTTTGAGGATGAATTACAAAACTTTACGTTAGGATTAACTAACCCATCAACACAAGCTGATTTATTAAAAATTGATGTTTGGAAAGAAAAAGTTTTATTATATAAAGATTTAGTTTCTGACCCTGGAAATGGTATTCAACCAGTATCTTCAACTTGGGCTAAGAAACATATATTTGGATTCTCTGATGAAGAAATCAGATTGGATTTACAACAACAAAGAATTGAAAGAGCGGTTGGTGAAGAACTTAAGGCAACACCTACTGTTATCACTAAAACAGGTATATTTGATAATATTGATAAATTATATGGTAATACCTCAGGTGCAACTCCAACTGCGGGAGCTGAAACAACACCGGGTGGTGGTGAAGAATTGGGAGGATTTACACCTCCTCCGGCAGGTGGTGAGTCATTTAGTGAACCAACCGAAGTACCAGCAGGAGAAGAGGGAGGAGCATTACCAACTGAGGCTACTGTTACACCAGAATCTACTTTACCAAATATGAATATTTTGATTGAAAATAATTTTATTAAAGGAAAAACTTTTATAGATTTAGGTCATGGACAAGAATCTTTAGGAGAAATTTCAAAAGAATTGGATAAGTTACTAAACTCGTAATATTTATATTGAAAATAGACAAAATGACATTCGGACAAATTAAATCCATAATTGAAAAAAACTTACTTGAATCTTACAAAAATGAGAAAGATTTCAAGAAATCATTAAAAGAATTCAAACACAATGTTTTGAACAATAAAACAATGTCAAAATTGTATTCTTTGTATGACCAATTAAGTACGCCTCAAGGATTGTCAGAGTCTGATTCTAAAGAATTTTTAGAAGAAGGTATTACCCTTATTCAAAAATTAGTGTCTGATATTAAAACTCCAATGGTTTTAGAAACTGTTGAAAATAAGTATTCTGATATTGATTCATTAGTTTATATCAATAAATTAGATTTATTGGAAAGAGTTAATTCAAAAAAAAATATTATTAAATTAATTTCATCTAAAAATGAAATAGTTAAGGAGTCAATTAATATTCCAATTAAAACTATGGTTAGTATTGCTAATCAAACATTAAATAATTACATAGAAAATCTTGATGAAAATTCTAAAAAAGAATTTTTACAAATTATATCTGAAGATGTTCAATCTTTAGAAACTAAGTTCGAAACTATACGTGAAAACACTATTGTTAAGCTCAACACAATGTTGGAAAAAGAAGAGGAGTTTGAAATAAAAACTAAATTATCTGAAACAATAGAAAGAATTAAAGTTGAGAAATTTGACCAATTAAATTTTCTAAAATTAAAAAACTTAGAAAGTTCAATTTAATCTTTATTAAACTTTTCTTTATAGATTGCCTTTATCACCTGTTTACGTCTTGCAACTGATTTTTTTGTAAATTCTCGTTTCTCAAACAATTTTTGATTTTGTTTAGTTTTAATTACCTTAGACTTTAAAGTCTTTAACGCTTTATCAATCGATTCGTTTTCTTTTATTTTTACTATTAACATATATTACAAATATCACAATACTTTAAAAAATTTTGACATTCGTATTTAAAAAGATTATATTTTTTAAAAAATAAACGATGTCATTATGAATATTAATGAAAAAAGGTAAAAGTGTAAAGTTGAATTTATTTCAACCAATTAAAACAGTGTACGGAACTGTTGATTCTAAAAATTTAAAATCATTGTACATAAACATTCAATCTTGGGTAAATCCTAAATTTGAACACAATAATTGGAATAGGGTTGTTTGTAATCTAAGTAGAGATATAAAACATAGTGTATTTGATTCTATAGACACTAATTTATTTAAAGAAAAATCAATTGTTGATTTAGATTTAAGAACTAGTGGTATTTCACACGGAAAAAAATCTTTTTTTAATCTTGAGGTTAATTTATACACAACCAAAGAAATTGATTTTAAATCACAAGATATTAAAGATTCTGTTAGAAAAATTGTTAATCATATATTCTATTTTAACGTTGAAAACAACAAATACTTTGAATTTTCTACATCTAAAAAATAATTAATACGAACAAAGATATTTATACGATATATTTATCTTAAAAGTATTAATGAAAAAATTAAGAATTTTAGAATCAAACGAAGTAGGTCACGGAATTTTGATTGAAACAGATGCTGGATGGGTCTCTCCAAAAGAGAGTCATAATGCTCTTGTAATCCAAGAGTCAGCAAAATTAGATTACAGAAATCCATTTGAGTTTTATGCGGTATTACAGAAATATGATACTCCAAATAGAAATGGTAGAACATATCCTGAACAAATATTAAAAAGAGAAGCGGACAACTATAAAAAGGCGATTGCCAAGGGTTTGTCAACTTCAGAACTTAATCACCCTGAGTCGTCTCTTATTGACTTAGACAGGGTATCTCACATCATCACCGACATATGGTGGGATAGAAATATTTTAATGGGAAAATTAAAATTATTGACATCACCAGGATTTCACGAAAGAGGAATCGTTTCAACTAAAGGTGACCAAGCAGCAAACCTTATGAGACAAGGTGTTACTTTAGGTATATCATCTCGTGGTGTTGGTTCATTAAAAAAAGTTGGAGAAAGAAATGAAGTACAAGACGATTTTGAATTAATTTGTTTTGACTTAGTATCATCACCATCAACACCTGGAGCTTATTTATTTACCAATCCTGAGGACAGAGATATGTATGAGGAAAATTTAGAAGAAGAAAAAAGAGGAAAACCAACGGTTAATTCAGATTATGTTGACAAGTCAGTTGACTTAATGAAAAAATTAAACGATTATTTGGGAAAATAAAAATTATGGACGAAAAATATTTTGTAGCAAAAATTCAGTATGATTTACCTGACCAGGATTCAGGTAAGATTAAAAAAATTAGAGAAGAAAAATTGGTTAAAGGTTATTCTGTAACGGATGTGGAAGCAAAGGTTACAAAAAAATATGAGGGATTCACTCATGATTGGAGAATAACTTCAGTATCAGAAAGCAAAATCGATGAAGTAATCGAAAAATAAAAAGTGGTCATTAGACCACTTTTTTTGTTTAAGTCGGATTTTTTCTTAATAGGGAACTATTTATAATGAAAAAAACCGATTTTTTTATGCGAGAAAATAAATTAGTACAAGAGGCTCTAATTCAAATGAAAAATGTTGAAGAAGCTATAGCCGAAAATGCAAAAGGAATACTTGCTTCTACTATGAAGGAAGAAATCAACCAACTAGTAAAAGAATCTCTATCAGAACAAGAAGAAGATGAGATTGAATTAGATGTTGACGCAGATACTGATGTAGATGCTGAAACTGATAATGAAGATGAAATGGAAATGGACTTAGACATGGATGTTGACGGAGACGAAGACGAAATGGAAATGGACATGGATATGGATTCAATGGAAAGTCCAATTGACTTAACCGACGCTTCTGACGAAGAAATTCTAAAAGTATTTAAAGCAATGGGTGAAGAAGACGGAATTATCATTAAAAAAGATGGTGACGATGTTCACTTGACTGATAATGATGCTGATGTTGAATACCTTGTTAAACTTGGAGAATCTGAAGAAGGGTCTGGAATGATGTCATATGACGACGACGAACAAAATGAGTTACTTAACCGGATTTTCAAAGAAATGGAAAACATGGATGAAGAAGATGGATTTGACACTGAAGAAGGGGAACAAGAAGAGGGAGTTATGTATGAAATTTCATTAGAAGAAGACGAACCCGAAGACTCTGATGAAGAAGGAGAAGAGATGGAAGAATCACATTATGGTGGTAAAATGGGCGATGAGTCTAAATCTCATAGAGACTACATGGGAGAAGAAGAATCTGATGAAGAAGAATCTGATGAAGAAGGATACGCTAACGAATCTTACAGTCCAAAAAAAGGAATGAAAAAAGTAAAACCTAAAGGTGTTGGATTAGGCTCAGGTCCTAAGTTCGCATACAATAAGACCTCTGGTGGATTCAAAGAAGACAAAAAAGAAGGTCCAAAAGAAATGGGAACAGGAAAGGCAAAATTTGATTACAAAAAAGGTGCTAACATGGAAGGTAAATCTAAAGTTGTTAAAACTGAAACTAAAGAAGGTGATTACGGAATGAATAGAGGTGATAAATCTAAAACCATGAAAGGTAAAGAAGATTACACAACTAAAAAAGGTATGACAAATTCTAAAGGGGAAAAAGCTTTTGAAAAAGAAGAAACCAAAGAAGCTGCTAGAACATACGGTATGGGTTCTAAAGAAGGTAGAGGTTTAAGAAAAGGTATTACTAACAATAGAAATTACGTTTATAAAAACGGAGTAACAGTTGAGAGTTTAGATGCTGAAGTGAATATGTTAAGAGAGAAAAATGAAGAATATAGAAAAGCACTTAATGTGTTCAGAGAAAAATTGAACGAAGTTGCTATCTTTAATTCTAATTTGGCTTACGCAACAAGATTGTTCACAGAACATTCAACTACTAAGAAAGAAAAAATTAATATTCTTAGAAGATTCGACGATGTTGAGACATTAAAAGAGTCAAAATCTCTTTATAGGTCAATCAAAGACGAATTAGGAACAACTGACACAAAATCAATTAACGAATCTGTTGGAAACAAATTAAATAAAACAGTAACAACAGGTTCATCAACTACACTAATTGAATCAAAAACTTATGAGAATCCACAATTCTTAAGAATGAAAGATTTAATGGGTAAATTAGGGTAATTAAAAAAATAAAATAAAACTTAAAAAACAAAACAAACTAAAATGGGAGCATTATTAGAATCAGGTCTTGTTGGTAACATTGGTTTAAAACACTTAAAAGTTATCAAAGAAGATACAATCAACAAATGGGACAAATTAGGATTCTTAGAGGGTCTAAAAGGTCACATGAGAGAAAACGTAGCACAATTATACGAAAACCAAGCATCATTTTTAATTAATGAAGCATCATCTACATCTGATACAGGTGCATTTGAAACAGTGGTTTTCCCAATCGTTAGACGTGTATTCTCTAAATTATTAGCAAACGATATCGTTTCAGTACAAGCAATGAACTTACCAATTGGTAAATTATTCTACTTTGTACCTAACATTCAAGCGTACACTGACAATTCAACAGCAACTAATGGTATTCACCGTAAACCTTACGGAGCACCTGGATACGATAACGCAATTGATGGTGGTTCACCAAACAGTGGTTACGACTACAACAACACTAAAGACCTTTACGATAGATTCTACGAAGGTAACGAACCAGCATTAGACCCACCAGGTTTATTTGACTATTCTAAAGGACAATTCTCGGCAGTAACTGCTGATGTTGTTACTGTATCTTGGTTACTTGACCAATTAGTTCCTTCGGCTTACACTCTTTCTGATTACAGAAAAGTATTAATAGTTATGTCAGGTTTCGCATCTGCTGGAGCTGGTAAATTAATCGGTCCTGATGGTCAACCAATGGATAATGAGGCTTTCTTATCTGATTTAACTATCTATGGTGTTGCTGGAAACACAACAACTGCGGCTAACGCGACTAATCCTTACTTATTTAGAGTAGTAACTCAAAGATATGGTAAAGGTATCGTACAATATGGTAACAACAACCAAACATTAGTATTCCCTAACAGTAGAACTGATGGTGGTCAATATGACGACTTATGTGATGCTGAAGGTAAAATTTACTTAGAAGTTGACTTACAAGTTCCAGTATGTATCACTTGTGGTGGTTCTATGGACGGTTACACAGGTTCAACATTCTCTTCATCAACTGCAACTAGTAACGCATTTACATCTACTTACAGAATCTACAAAAACTTAGAGTTTGAAGATAGAATTGGTGAGGTTTCATTTGATTTAATGTCAGTAACTGTTTCAGTAACTGAAAGAAAATTAAGAGCACAATGGTCTCCAGAAATGGCACAAGACGTTGCGGCGTTCCATAACATTGATGCTGAGGCTGAATTAACAGCTTTATTATCTGAGCAAGTTGCGGCAGAAATTGACCGTGAAATCTTAAGAGATTTACGTAAAGGTGCTGCTTGGAACTTGAGATGGGATTACAACGGATGGAAACGTCTGGGTTCAAGTGCTGTTCCTTACACTCAAAAAGACTGGAATCAAACTTTGATTACAGCTATCAATCAAATTTCAGCTCAAATCCACAAATCTACCTTAAGAGGTGGTGCTAACTGGATTGTTGTTTCTTCTGAAATCAGTGCTATCTTTGATGACTTGGAATATTTCCACGTATCAAATGCGGCTCCTGAGCAAGACCAATACAACATGGGTATTGAAAGAGTTGGTACATTAGCAGGTCGTTACCAAGTGTTCAGAGACCCTTATTTCCCAGCTAACCAAGTGTTAATGGGTCACAAAGGTACATCTTTACTTGACACAGGTTACATCTACGCACCGTATGTACCTCTACAATTAACACCTACAATGTACAATCCGTTCAACTTTACTCCAATCAAGGGTATCATGACTAGATACGCTAAGAAAATGGTAAATAATCGCTTTTACGGAAGAATTACTGTAGATGGTGTTAGAACATTTGACTTAAGAGAATTGAGATAATCAATCTTTAACAAATACACTAAAAGGGACAAGAAATTGTCCCTTTTTTTATTTACAGAAAATCAAAATTACTTATATTTATTTTTAGATTTTTAGTTTATCAGTCCCCAGCCCTTAAAGCTGTTGAGTATTCACGGAGACGAAGGTATTGGTAACGTAGTCAATAAAACTA
>Ga0208852_1000335_pt1 | contig 13009 bp, 10 predicted proteins | sample LakMenEpi18Jun09_FD_150711 | JGI IMG/M metagenome (GOLD analysis project Ga0208852, IMG submission 150711) | Freshwater microbial communities from Lake Mendota, WI - 18JUN2009 deep hole epilimnion ns (SPAdes) | ecosystem: Environmental > Aquatic > Freshwater > Lake > Epilimnion/Euphotic zone ...
CAACATCGCTCTCGCCCTGCGTGCCGCCCCAGATCTTGGGAAGCGCATCGCCGGAATCTCGTTGATGGGCGGTGGCACGCTACACGGCAATCGTGCCCCACACGCCGAGTTCAACATCTGGGCCGACCCCGAGGCCGCCTCGACCGTCTTCAACTACGGTGGTCCGCTCAAGATGGTCGGGCTCAACACCACGCACCAGGTGGTGATCACCAAAGAGTTCGTGCAGCGCGTTTTGGCGCTCGGCACACCGAGCGCGAAGTTCGCCGCAGAGCTGCTCGACTTCTTCTCGACCACGTATGGCGAGCAGCTCGGCACCTATGGCGGCCCGCTGCATGACCCGTGCGCGATCTTCGCCGTTACGCATCCGCATCTGTTTGACCTACGCGAGAAGCGCGTCGACATTGAGCTGCATGGCGAGTTCACTCGCGGCATGACCGCGGTCGATGAGCGCCCGATCGTGCAGTCGAAGAAAGAGAAGCCGAACGCCCTCGTTGCGTACGAGCCAAAGTCCGCCGAGATCTTCCAGTTGATCTACGAGGCGCTCGCCACCGCACCTTCGGCGTGAGCGTCGCGGCCACGAGGCGCCGACTTCAGACCTCGCTCGTCCTCGGCGTGGGCCTCGGCAGCACCGGCTACATCGCCGCCATCACCATCGCCACGATCGTGGCGAAGGAACTGTCTGGTGGCTCTAGCTTTGCTGGGCTCCCAGGCGCCACCATCGTGCTCGGCTCCGCCGCCGCCTCGCAACTCCTCTCGCGCTTCATGGTTCTCTACGGGCGACGCGCTGGGCTAGTGCTCGGCTACGGCATCGGCGCCGCTGGTGCACTCGCCGCTGGCGTCGCCGTGGTGCTCTCCTCGTTCCCACTCTTCATCGTTGCCACTGGAGCGATGGGCTGCGCCAATGCCGCGAACCAACTCTCGCGCTACACCGCCGCCGACATGTATCCCGAGTCTGGTCGTGCATCGGCGATCGGCGTCGTGGTGTGGGGGTCAACACTCGGCTCCATCGTTGGTCCAAATCTCGTCACCCTTTCAGGGAACATCGCCGAAGGGTTCAACCTGCCACGACTCGCTGGTGTCTATGGCGTGCCGGTCCTCTTCGTGACTGCCGCTGCACTCCTCACGCTCTTCACCCTTCGTCCGGATCCCGCAACCCTTGCACCGGCACCAGCGAGGGCAATCAAGCGCGCGAGCGCATCGCTCGGCGAGATGCTTGCCCGCCCGCGCATCCTTGCCGCCGTGGTGGCGCTGATTATCGGGCAGGTCGTAATGGTGCTGGTGATGACAATGACGCCGCTGCACATGACCGAGCACAACCACGGCCTCGACGCCGTTGGCCTCGTCATTAGCGGGCACACCTTTGGCATGTTCGCCTTCTCACCCATCTCGGGGCGGCTCGCTGGTCGATTCGGCACGCCGATCATCATTGCCGCTGGCTTGGCGTTGAGTGCCTTCTCGTCGGTACTTGCGGCCGTTGCGCCGCCCGATGGGGGAACAATCCTCTTCGTCGCACTCTTCCTACTCGGCGTCGGCTGGAACCTTGGATTCGTAGCGGGCTCCGCCCTTCTCACCGAGGGGCTTGATGGTGCCGAGCGCACCACACTGCAAGGGGCGACTGACGCGATGATCTGGAGCTCCGCCGCCGCTGCGGCACTCGGCTCGGGGATCGTCGTTGCCGCGGCCAGCTACACCGCGCTCGGACTCCTCGGCGCAGCGCTCATCCTCTTCCCAGTGCTCGCAATGCTGCGCGGCCGCGCAGCACTCCGCCGCTACTAGCGGCGAGCGTTACGCCTTAGGCGCGCGAACAGCGCTCTCGAAGCGCTCCTTATGGGAGCCGTCGCAGAAGGGCTTGTTGGCGGAGTGACCGCAACGGCAGAGGCCGGCGGCTGGACCCTCGTGCGGAATCTCATTCCCTTCAACGTCAACGATGGTGAAATCGCCCTCGACGCGGAGTGAGCCGTTGTCCTTGACGGTGATCTTGACCTTCTGGTCGTCGCTCATGATTCCCCCCTCTGTCGCTCTCTGGCGAAGTCGCCATGACCCGTAGTTTACCCCGCACCCGCAACGCTCCATCAGGAGGCGTGGCGCGTGCGCAATACTGGCGCCATGAAGATCTATCTCGCGGGACCACTCTTCTCCAGCGCTGAGCGGGCCTTCCTCGACATCATTGCCGCCCGACTGCGCGCCGAGGGCTTTGACGTCTTCGTGCCGCACGAGCAGTTCGCCGAGCAGAAGTTCATGCGCTCCGATGGCGATTCCACCGCTGACGAGGTTTACGCCGTCGATCTTGCCGGCGTGATGGGGGCCAACGCGGTGCTTGCCTGGCTCGATGGCACCCAGGTCGACGACGGCACCTCGGTGGAGATCGGCATCTTCAGTCGGCTCGCCGCGCAGGATCCTGCGCGCTACAAGGGGATCATTGGCCTCAGCACCGACATGCGCGTGGCGCGCCGTAAGGGGCTCGTCCCCGCCGACGGCATCAACCTCTTCGTGGTCGGCGCGATCCGCGCATCGGGCGAGGTCGTCTGGTCGGTTGACGAGGCGGTCGCCGCCCTGATTCGCCTTCGCGACCGCCGGTAGGCGGTTGACCCTGCGGAGCGCTCAAGGGTGAGTGCGACGACGATCCTGCGGGATGTGCGCATCACGATGCGCGACGGTGTGCAGCTCTCGGCCGATGTTTGGATCCCTGCCGCCGGCAAAGAGCACCCAACAATCCTTGAGGTGCTGCCATACCGCAAGGATGACTACCACCGCAGCGCCGATGATGAGTTGATGGGCGCTGTCGCGCGCCGCGGATACGCAGGCTGCCGACTTGATGTGCGAGGGACGGGGCGTAGCGACGGGATCGCCCTAGACGAGTACACCGAGGATGAGACGCTCGACATGCTTGAGGTGATCAGCTGGCTGCGAACGCAACCGTGGTCTAACGGTCGCGTTGCGGCATGGGGCTGGTCGTATGGCGGATTCACCTCACTGATGGCGGCGGCGCGACGGCCTGAGGGTTTGGTGGCGATCGTCCCGTGCTACGCGAGCGATGATCGCTGGGAAGACGATGTGCATCAGAACGGCGGCCTGCGCACGGCGAGCGAACAGTTCGGCTACGCCGCCTCCATGATTGGCATGAATGCAATGCCAGGTGGCATCGAACCGGATCGACCCGGTTGGCGAGAGGGCTGGCGACAGCGTCTTGAGGAGACTCCGCCGTGGACACTCGGTTGGCTGCGCCGCGCACGACCGTCAGAGTGGCGTCACAACTCGGTGCGTCATCTGCCGCCCATTGAGATCCCCATGTTGCAAATCGCCGGTTGGTGCGACGGCTATCCAAATCCCGCTTGGCGCCTTCAAGAGTCAGCCCCTGCAGGTGCGGAGCGTCGCCTCCTCTGCGGGCCGTGGGTGCACCTCTCTCCCGAGACCGGTTACCCAGGACCGGGTGCTGGATGGTTGCCGCTTGCACTCGCCTGGCTTGATCGCTTCTGCGCACCGCCTGCAGCAGAGGAGTGCGCCAGCGAGGCGGAGCGCGCCGCCGCCGCTGACCCCGAGCAGACGATCCTCTGGTATCTACCGCACTCGCGACCGCCGGCACGATTCCCCGCCGAGTGGCCAGGTGAGTGGATCGCCGAGACCACGTCGCCCACGCAACGCGCCACGCGCCGACCGCTCTACCTCCATGCTGGTGGAGCCGCCTCATTCAAACCAGTAGGTGCAAGTGATCGCGCACTGCCAGCAGCAACGATTCGGAATCTGCCCTCAGCTGGCGCGTCGGGGCCACTCTGCTTCGGCGGGGGAGCGCCACCCATCGGGCTCGCCGACGATCTGCGAGAGGACGTGCGACAGCTTGAAGCGGTAGCTGCTGCAGCACCCGCTCCTGAGCGCGCCGCGGTCTGGACGAGCGAGGTGCTGACAGAGGAGCTACTGATCTGCGGCCGACCACAGTTGCGCCTACGCATTACTCCAGATGGCCGCGAGGGTGCGATCGTTGCACGCCTTGGCGACGTGGCTCCGGATGGCGCCATCAGCATGGTGACGCAAGGAATGCTGAACCTTGCCTATCGCACCGAGCAGTCGCCGCTTCCACTTGTTCCTGGAGCGACCATTGAGGTCACACTCGACCTACGCGTTATCGCCCATGCATTCGCACCCGGTCATCGCCTCCACCTGCAACTGCTCGGGAGCGCGTTCCCAATCACGTGGCCACTCGCGACCGCTTTTGCGCTCACCTGCTCCGAAGATGGCGGCGCCATGTTGACGCTCCCGCAGATTCAGCGTGATGCAACGTTGCGCGCTGGTGCCGCGCGAGCGTTGAACAATCCGTGGCTGCGGCACGCGGCCGGCGCGAACGCCGCACCTCCAGCGTCACTTGCTGGGCTACGTGCAGGGGAGTACCCCACCAGCAGTGGGGAGCTAGGGGCCCCAGATCGTGGCGGCGCACTGCCAGACGCCCCCGCCTCCGTATGGGATCTGGTGCGCGGGCCAGGTGAGCGTGTGACAGCGCGCTTCTTCGGCGGCGGGCGTTCACTGGGCGGACCAGGGGTGTCGCTCTATGCCGATGAGGGGTTCACCTACCAGGTTAACGATGCAGACCCCGCTCACACATCACTGCAGACGAGCGTCGCTTACGAACTGCGCGATGGGGAGCATGTCGTACGGGCGATCGCCGAGGGGGAGATTCGTTCAGATGCGCAGAACTTCCTCTACCGCTGTGCCCTGAACGTCACCCTCGATGGCGCACCGTTTCACAGCACACTCTGGGAGGAGCACGTCCCGCGCGACGGTCGCTAGAAGCGCCGCGCGGGATCGTACCGTTGCGCTGAGTTACTCCTCGTCGGTGCGGCGCTTGCCGCGTCGGCTTCGGAGGGCGAGGAAGACACCAGCCGCCGCGAGCAACGCGACGAGTGGAATCAAGAGACTGTTCTCTGCTTCGACGTCGCCGCCACCGCCTGATGCCGGCTTCAGCAGCGTGTAGCCGACTGGGCCGAGCCCAAAGAACGGCGTACCGTCAGCTGGCTGATTCTTCCAGCCCGTGAACTTGTCGGTGCGATACGCCACCAGCGTCGCGTCGTAATAGAGCACGTGGTACGGAGCCTGTTCATACATCAGCTGCTGAAGCTGAGCCACAATTGCCTTGCGCTCTGGCCCATTCGGCAGCGTCAACTGCTGTGCATAGAGTGCGTCGTACTCCGCATTCGAGAAGAAGCTGTCGCTTGATGCGCCAATCTCTGACGTCAAGAAAATCTTCAGCAGCAGGTTTGGATCAACATCTCCACCCCAACCCCAGATGAAGAGGTCGTAATCGGCCTTCCCCTCTGCCTCGGGGGGTAGCATGATGTCAACGAGAGAGTCTGAGTCAAACGCCTGAGCGTTCACCGGTACGCCGATCTCACCGAACCACCCGGCAATGAACTCCGCCGCTTTGGCGTATGAATCATCGCTGCTCGGTACATAGAGGCGCAGGTTGAGTGGCTTCCCCTCAAGGTCCTCCCGAACGCCGTCACCATCCGAGTCAACGTAACCGGCCGCCTCCAGCTTTTCGGCGGCCAACTCCAGGTCAAAGGTGCGAAGGTTTGTTGGCTCCACGTGGAAGTCAACCGAGATCGGTGGCACCTGGGTTGAGCCGGGTACACCGTAGCCCCCGAGCACCTTCTCAATCAAGGTTTCGCGGTCGATTGCGTACCCGAGCGCGTCGCGGAAGCGCTGATCTCGCAGCGCCTTTGTGCTTGCGCCACCACCCGCGATCTCTTTGGAGTAGGTGTTAAATCCAAGCTCAGTGAACCCGTTGGCCGAGCCGACCGCCACCTCGATCACCTCTGAGGAGCCGTCAAGCTGCTTTAGCTGCTCGGGGGATACGTTGTGCGCGTAATCAATCTCACTCGCAACGAGCGCCTGATACAGGGCATCGGAACTCTTGAAGAAGCGAAGCACAATCTCGTCAGCAGCGAGTTCGCCACCGCGCCAATGCGGGTTCTTTACGAAGCGTACGAATTCCCCAGTCTTCCACTCAACCGCCTGGTATGGCCCGGTGCCTACGACCGGCGGCTCATTTCCGAAAGTGCCGTTGATCTCCTCAATGGTGAGCTTCTCCCAGAGATGCTTCGGCAGCACAGGCACGAGCGCCTGCAAGATGCGCGTGACTGGGGCATCCATGGTGATCACAAAGGTTTGCGCGTCTGGCGCGGTCACGGCCGTTACGCCGTCAAGATAGGAATCAAGGTAGCCGAGGCCAACGTACTCGTTGTCGAGTAGCAGCTTGAAGGTGTAGAGCACATCAGCACTTGTCGCGGGCGTACCGTCAGACCAGAGGAGGTCGCTCGAGATCTTGAACGTATAGGTGAGACCGTCACTCGAGACGCTGTACGACTCCGCGAAGCCTGGTGTGGGCTCAAGGTTTGACCCGAAGCTGGTGAGCAGATCGTAGTTGAGCGAGAAGACTTCGTAGCCAACCACAAGCGCGGTGTTAAATGGGTTCATTGAGTCGAGATCTTGCGTTGTGCCAATTCCGAGCACTAGGGGCTCCTCATCGGCCGCGCGCGTGTTGGTGAAGCCGAACGCCACCAGCAGGGCGAGCGTGATCGTGACTACCAGGGAGCGATACGTGAACGAACGGTTGCTCTTCGCCAGGCTATTCATGTTGAACCCTCCAACCCTCATCGCTGTGCCGGTCCCCGCATTGGGGGTTCGCCGACCGTTTCGCGGATGTATCGCCGCATGTCGAGGCTGTAATCCTCCATTGGTGCGTAGTAGCCCGCCTTAAACACCGACGAGCTCATCCCTTGCTGTACCGCTTCGCAGATTCGCCAATCCTGCCGATTCACCACATCCCAGAACTCCAGGGCATCCTCAGGGCCGTGGCCAGGACGGTCGAGCTCCTTCGGATCGAGGAGTAGGTCAAAGATGATCTTGGTGCGGTCTGGGGCGAGGGGGACGAGGGCGAAGGCGGCGGCATGGTCGGCTGAGAGGCTCAGCATCATGTTTGGATAGAGGACCTCGCCCTTGTGGCGCACCAGCTCCTCTTCGTTGAGCCCGGCGAAACGATCACGCTCGCTCGTGCCACTCATCGTGTAGGTCCAGGCCCCTTCTCGATGCGGAATGCCCGCCTCCCAGTCGAGGCCAGCGCCACCAGCCTCGCGGAAAGCGGGGACTACTCGGCAGAGCTCAGGGTGAACCGGACCGCAGTGGTAGCACTCGTTGTAGTTCTCGAGAATGACCTTCCAGTTCGCCGCGACGTCGTACACCGTGCGATGGGCGATGCGCAGATCGCTGAGTGGGTAGCGCACAACTCGTTCGCTGATTGGGCCGAGGGCCTCCATCAGGCTACCGCCTGGTGCAGCCGCACTTTCAGTATCGAGTTTGACAAAGACAAACCCACCCCAGGTTGCGGTTGCTGCGGCGTAGAGGCCAAGGTCAGACTTTTCGAATCCTGGCAACTCTTGAAGGAAGGGTGCGGTGCGCAGGGACCCATCAAGCTCGTAGGTCCACGAGTGGTAGGGGCAACGGAAGACGCTCTTCGTCTTGCCAGATGCGCCGTGCTCTGCCGGTGCGAGCGGTGCGCAGGCCGGCGCGTCGGTGCGTGACGGCTCGTCGATGATGAGTCGTGAGCCGCGGTGCCTGCACACATTGTGGAAGGCTCGAACCTGGTCGTCTGCACCCCGCACGATCAGCAGATCATCGCCGTCAATCGAGGTGCGAACGAATTGCCCGGGAGCCGCGAGCTCCTCTTCGCGGCAGGCGAGCACCCAGCCTCGGCGGAAGCAGGCCTCCATCTCGCGAGCGTGCCAATTCGGATCAAGGTAGGCGCCAGCCGGGAGCGTCGGATCAAGTGGACCCTTCGGCATCGCCGCTTCGAGCGCGGCGTCTTCGGCGAGATCGTCGCCCCGTGCCGGACCTGCCGCGTTGCCACGATTTGTGACGGTCACTCAGCCTCCCTCCGCCGTGTTGGAGGCGATCCTATACCCCACATTGCCGCCTGATCCACCCTGATGCGTGATTCGAAACGCCCTCAGGAGAGAGGGGGTAGCTCCGCAGCACGGATGCAGGCAACCCGATGCCCAGCCCCGCCGCCAGGGGCGGCCCCTAGGGGTGGGCGCATGTTGGCGCAGGCTTCAACCGCGTGCGCGCAGCGGTTACGGAAGCGGCAGCCTGAAGGGGTGTCACCCTGCGGAATCTCGCCTGCGGCAAGGGAGTGTGTGCTGGCGGCGCCTGGGTCGGTTGAGGGGAGTGCCGCGAGCAGTGCGCGCGTGTACGGGTGCGCAGGGTTGCGCAGTACCTGCTCCGCGGTGCCCTCCTCGACTACCGCCCCAAGGTAGAGAACAACAACACGATCCGAGATTGCCCACGCGAGTGAGAGATCGTGGGTGATGAAAAGCCATGCAATCCCCTGGTCGCGACGCAGCTGTTCAATGAGCTTAAGGATCTGTGCTCGCATTGAGACGTCAAGCATTGAGACGGGCTCATCGGCGATCACAAGCTTTGGATTGAGGGCGAGCGCACCAGCGATCACGACACGTTGGCGCTGACCGCCGGAAAGCTCTTCTGGTACGCGATCGCGGAATGCCGCCGCGGGGAGCAGCTCTGCCGCCTCGAGTGATGTATCGACGCGGTCCATTGGCAGGCCCTGCGCCTCGAGACCCTCGGCGATAAACTCACCGAGTGTGCGCTTCGGATCGAGCGTCTCATAGGGATCCTGGAAGACCATGCCAACTGAACGCCAATCGTTCGGCCCTTCACCCTCAACCTCAACAACTCCTTCGTCAGCATCAATCAGTCCAGCGATGACACGCGCGAGCGTCGTCTTCCCTGACCCTGACTCACCAACGACAGCGACGATCTCACCAGCATTTACATCGAGATCAACGCTGTCGAGCGCGACGATGCCGTTCGCTGGTCGGCGGGCAAGGAGGTCTGCAATGGATCGCTGCGCGGCATACGTCACTGAAACACCGCGCACCCGCAAGAGCGGCGCGCTCGCTGACGTATTCGCGCGTGGCTGTTCGCTCATCGCTTCCCGAGCTCCAAGGTCGGATACGGCGCGTCAATCGGTGTTGGGAGCTTGCCGTCACCGAGCGAATAGCGGTGGCAGGCGAGGGTCACTCGATCGGCGTATTCAATGGTTGGTGGATCTTCCTCGCGGCAACGCGCGTCGGCGAGTGGGCAGCGCGGCGCGAAGTGGCAGCCAGGCGGTAGCGCAGAGAGGTCGGGTGGATGCCCCTCCAGCACCTTGATGGTGCGGCGTCCGGCGCGTGCGTCTGGTGCAGCGCCGAGTAGTGCTTGTGTATAGGGATGGCGAGGGGCGGAGAAGATCTCTTTGACGCTGCCAGATTCCACAATGCGGCCGGCGTACATGATTGCGACGCGATCGCACATGTCGGCAATAACGGCGAGGTCGTGCGTAATCAAGATGAGGCCGAGCCCGTACTCTTGGCGCATACGGTCGAGCAGTTCAAGGATCTGCGCCTGCACGATCACATCGAGCGCCGTCGTTGGCTCATCGCCGATCAGCACGGCGGGGGAGCACGAGAGGGCGACTGCAAGCATGGCGCGCTGTCGCTGCCCGCCGGAGAGCTGGTGGGGGTAGGCGTTGAGTCGCTTCTCTGGAATGCCAACATCGTGAAGCAGGTGCTTCGCCTTCTCCTGTGCCACTTCGGCTGGCTCGCCAAGCCTGAGCTCAATCGCCTCCGCTACCTGGTCGCGAACCTTGATCACAGGGTTGAGCGCAACAAGTGACCCTTGAAAGACCACGGCAATCTCGCGCCATCGCGTGCGACGGAGGGGGGCCCCTTTTGCCACGAGGTCGAGGCCGCGGTAGCGGATGCTCCCCGCGTCAATGCGTCCGTTCGGCGCCAGGAGCCCCATGATCGCCCCCACCACAGTGGACTTACCTGACCCTGACTCACCCGCAAGTCCAACCGCTTCGCTCGGAGCGACAGAGAGGTTGATCCCATCAACTGCCGTTAAGCGACGCCCGTCACTCAGTGTGAAGGAGACCCGTAGCCCGCTGACTTCGAGCAGCGGCGATGCGGCATCTGCCCCCGCGGGGAGTTGGCGAACGTGATCGGCTCCCGCGTTGCTGCTCATCGTCGCACCCGCACGTCGCGATCGAGGAGCTCGTCGATCGCGTTGCCAATGATTGTGCAGGCGACCACTGTGACCAGGATCGCGCAGCCAGGTGCAGCAATGAACCACCAAGCTCCAAGGCTTGGCGCGGCGGCAGACTGCGCGTTCCCGAGAATGGTCCCCCAGGAGGGCTGGAAGGGATCGCCGAGCCCGATAAAGCTAAGGGTTGACTCAGTGAGGATCGATCCAGCAATCACGACGATCCCGTTGGCCAGGAGCACCGTACGAATATTCGGAAAGATATGCCGCGCGATAATCCGCATCGGAGAGAGGCCGACTAGCCGTGCGCGCTCCACGAAGGTACGTTCGCGCAGGGAGAGCGTTTGGCTCCGCACGATGCGTGCGGTTGACGACCAGCTGGTGAAGCCGATCACCGCAACAATGGTGAGCAGCGTGGTGCGAATCCCAAAGATCTCAGTCTGGTCGCCGATCAGCTCGCGTAGGATCGGCGCAAGGATCAACGCAAGAACGAATGTGGGCAAGATTAGGAACGTATCGGCGACACGCATGAGAAGGGCATCAACGCGACCGCCGCGATAGCCTGCGACCATGCCGATGCCACCACCGATCACGAGCGTTACTGCCGCGGAGAGCGCCCCAACGACGAGGCTGATGCGGGCGCCGTGAACGGTGAGGTTCAGCAGATCTCGCCCGAGATCATCGGTGCCGAAGAGATGGGTGCCGCTCGGCGGGAGCAGTGCGTCGGCTGTTGCCGTTGTGGCGGTTTGCAGTGGGCCAACAAGAGCCTCGGGCGCGACTCCGGAGAGCGTCAACAGCGAGAGGATCATGATGGCAATGCGAGCGTCCCAGCGGCGGAGGAGTAGCAGTGCGATGCGGTTTCCGCCGCTGACACGCTTCCGGATTCGCGTGCTCAAGGTGACGGTGGTGCTCCCGCTCATCGAGCTGCTCCATGTCGCACTCGAGGGTCGAGCCTGCTGTAGAGGAGATCGGCGAGAAGATTTGTCATCACAACGCTGACGGACAAGAGAAGGAAGACTCCTTGGAGGACCGGATAGTCGCGCGACTGCAGCGCCTCTTGCGTTAACAAGCCGAGCCCAGGCCAGGAGAAGACAATCTCAACGGTAAGTGCGCCACCAATCACATAGCCGGCATTTATTGCGGCGAGGGTCACGGTAGGGAGGAGTGCATTCGGCAAGATATGACCTCGCAAAATTCGCTCATCGCGAAGCCCTTTCGCACGCGCTGTGAGAACGTAGCCCTCACGCAGCGATTCGGCGACGGAAGATCGCAAGAGGATTGCGTACTGGCCGATGAGACCCAGCGCGATGGTGGCGATCGGAAGTGCTGCGTGACGTAAGAGATCAATCGCCCCCTGAATGCCACCAGGACCACCGGGCGTGGTGATCCCAGAGGTAGGCAGCCATCCGAGTGTGGTGGCGAAGAGCGTGATGAGGAGCATGCCGGTCCAGAAATATGGCATGGAGTAGAGGATGAGCGCACCTAGCGTGCCGACCCTATCGCCGAACCTCCCACGCCGCCATCCTGTCCATGCGCCGAGGGCGATCCCAGCCGCGAGTGCGATGAGTTCGCCAAGGCCAACGATGAGCAGGGTTGGCCCGATCTTCTCGCCGATGACGCTGGTCACCTCTCGGCCGCCATATTTTACGGAGTAGCCGAAGTCGCCTGTGATGGTTGCGCCGACGTAGGCGATGAGCTGGTCAGGGAAGATTGGTTTATCGAGACCCCAGCGCACCCGCGCAGCCTCCATCGCCGCGGCGGAGACACGCGGATTGCGCGCCAAGGCTCGATCGGGCGAGCCAGGCATGAGGCGGAAGAGCACAAAGTTGAGAATTAAGACCATCAGAATCGTGGCGATCGCCCCGCCAAACCGCCCCAGGAGCCAGCGCCGCGCCTTCACTCAGCGGCTCTCCCAGCATCGATGGCTGGCTGCGCTTGAGGTCTGCACGCTTCCACCACACCCCTATCTACCGTCACGGGTGACGTCGATCGTCAACCCACTTGATCGCGGAGCATAGAGGGGCTGGGGGGTGCTGCCCCCCTTGATGCGCGCTATGCGATCCCTCCTGCGCGGGGGGTTGCGGGGGTAGACTGCCGCCATGAAGACTGCGCGTCGGGAGGCCATCCGGGAGCTCGTCAGTCGCGCCTTTGCCCACGCTCGCCCGCACGCACCTCGGGTCTCACCCGACGGGCGGCGGATCGCCTGGCTAGAGGAGCGGGGTGGCACCGACTCGGTCGTGATCCGACGATTGAGCGGGGGGCCGATCCAACAGCTGACTGGGACCGTTGAGCCGGTCACCGATCTCGCGTGGAGTCCCGATGGCCGCTCCATTGCCTATCTCACTGGCACGTCACTTCGCATCGCGCGCCTGCGCGGCGGGGACACCCTCGTCGTTGAACATGCTGCGGGCCTCTCGCAACCGCGCTGGAGTCCTGACGGTGAGCGCATCGCCGTCATCTCTCGTGCACGCGGTTGGGGGCAGATCGTTCTCGTGCCCGCCGCAGGCACAGCACTGACACAACTACCAGAGGCGATCACTCCGAGCGGCGTTGATGTGATCACCTACGACTGGCACCCGAGTGGAGATGAAGTGGTCTGGGAGGCTGCCCGCAATGAAGAGAACGGCAACCTTGTTCAGCTGACGATCAGTCGCACCAGTGGCGATAGAAACGAGCGCGTTGTAGCTGGTGCTGATTGCTGGGCGACGGGTGGGCGTTGGATGCCGAACGGAGATGGGCTCATTGCAGCGGACGATCGCAGCGGTTACTTCCACGTTGTGCACATCAGCACCACCGGTGTGCGTCGAGAGATTGACCCAGTTGACGCAGACGACGTCATCGCCAGCAACGCACCCGACGAGCTACCGTTGCCATCGCCAGACGGCTCGCTCGTGGCGTTCCTTCGCTACGAGCCAGGCGGCTG
>Ga0208852_1000336_pt1 | contig 12956 bp, 11 predicted proteins | sample LakMenEpi18Jun09_FD_150711 | JGI IMG/M metagenome (GOLD analysis project Ga0208852, IMG submission 150711) | Freshwater microbial communities from Lake Mendota, WI - 18JUN2009 deep hole epilimnion ns (SPAdes) | ecosystem: Environmental > Aquatic > Freshwater > Lake > Epilimnion/Euphotic zone ...
GCGTAAAGATCATTGCCGTTGGACAGACGCGAGCAAGCATCTGCGCGTCGTGACCCGCACCAGACGGCATGTACTGCACGGTGTGACCTAAATCAGTTGCGTGATGGTGGACGATGTCTATGACACGCTGATCGAATTGCACTGGCTCGAATCGAGCAAGTGTGCGCACTGAAGTGGTGACTCCTTCGCGCACTGCGACATCTGCAATAAAGGCTGATATTTCTTGCTCGGCTTTACGTAACAGCTTCTCGTCGGTATTGCGAACATCAAGAGTCATGGTTGCCTTGGCGGCAACAACGTTGATCAAACTCGGATGCACATCAATTTTGCCAACGGTACAAACTTGGTTTCCGCCGTATCGCAGTGCGAGATCATGGAGGAACTTTGCAACTTCTGCAACAACTACTACAGGGTCTTTGCGTAAGCGCATTGGGGTGGTGCCGGCATGATTGCTTTGACCAACGATGGTCAGTTCTTGCCACGAAATGCCTTGCACGCCAGTTACTGCTCCAAATCGAACATCATTTGCTTCAAGGAGAGGGCCTTGCTCAATGTGTAGTTCGACGAATGCGTGCGGTGGAGTTTGCGGGCATGGCGTATTGCCTGCATAACCGATACGAGTTAATTCGTCGCCAAGTCGCGGACCATCAATTGCATTGATATCGAGTGCTTCCTCAACGGGAAGTCCGCCAACGAATACCAGTGAGCCCAGCATGTCTGGTGCAAAACGTGCACCTTCTTCATCGGTGAATACCCCAACAGCAAAAGGACGCTTCGGTGTGACACCAGCTTGTTGCAGTGTTTCAATAACTTCTAATCCTGCAAGAACTCCAAGATTGCCGTCATATTTACCACCGGTTCGTACGGTGTCGACATGCGAACCCGTCATCACAGGAGCACCGTTTCCAACATTCCAAGTTCCGATGATGTTGCCAACAACGTCGATGGATACAGAAAGACCTAAATCCTTCATCCAGGTGACAACGAGATCTCGGCCTTCTTTATCTTCGTCAGTCAATGCGAGGCGACAATTTCCACCACCTTCGATAGGAGAAATTGCGGCCAAGTCCATGATGCGACTCATGAGCCGTTGACCATCTATGCGAAGCGGGGACACAGTGTCAGTGTAGAAGCAACAACTCGCATCAGGGATCAATAAGAATGGGTAAATGATCGCTGAATCTCGAATTACAGAACTGATGGCTTCGGAGGTCAAGCGATTCGTTAAAGGTCACCCCGAATCTCACAAGATGGCTGACCGATCCAGTTCGTCACTGTTAGCTGGCGTGCCCATGCCGTGGATGAAGCGATGGGCTGGTCCGTTTCCGGTTGTTGCCGACAGGGCAGAGGGCGGAACCATTTTTGATATTGACGGAAACACGTATGTCGACTTTTGTCTCGGCGACACAGGATCGATGACCGGTCACGCAAATGCGCCGATTTCTCAGGCGATTTCGGTTCAAACACAGCGAGGGTTTACCACCATGTTGCCATCGTCCGATATTGCATGGGTGGCGAATAATTTGTCTGAGAGATTCGGAATGTCTAAGTGGCAATTTTGTTTAAGCGCTACTGATGCCAATCGTTTCAGTTTGCGTATCGCACGCGCACTAAGCGGTAAATCCAAAATTGTTGTCAATGATTGGTGCTATCACGGAACTGTCGATGAGACATTGGTGATTCTTGATGAACAGGGCAAGACGGTCAGCCGCCCTGGCGCAATAGGTCCACAAGTCGATCCGGGATTAACCACCATTGCAGTTCCATTCAATGACCTTGAGGCGATGGAGAAAGCGCTTGCTGGCGGGGATGTTGCATGCGTACTTATGGAACCCGCGCTGACCAACATTGGAATCGTGTTGCCACAACCTGGATATCTAGAAGGCGTTCGAAAACTTACAAAACAGTTCGGAGTCATTCTGATATTGGATGAAACCCACACCATTTGTGCCGGTCCACAAGGAGCGTCGCGGCTATGGGGAATTGATCCAGACATGTTGGTAATCGGCAAGACCATTGGTGGTGGTGTTCCAGTTGCCGCCTATGGAATGTCGGCAGAGGTGGGTAGCAAAGTTGAGTCGTTGATGCAGGGTCATGATTTAGACGTATCAGGCATCGGAGGAACGCTGAGTGGCAGCGCCTTTGCTGGTGCTGCGATGCGCGCAACACTCACTCACGCGCTTCGACAAGAAGATTTTGATATTGCCATTCCACTTGCAACTCGATGGAGCATCGGCGTGCAGTCGATCATCGATTTACATGGTTTGCCATGGACGGTGCAGCAACTCGGGTGCAGAGCTGAGTATTGGTTTTCGGAACACCCTCAAAATGGGGCGCAGGCTGCGGCTTCGGTGAACGACGGCCTTGAGTCGTACATGCATTTGTATGCACTTAATCGGGGAATTTTGCTGACGCCATTTCACAACATGGCGTTGATGACACCATTTCATTCAGCACCCGATGTGGACAAGCACACATCTGTCTTTGCTGAATGTGTGAGCGAACTCGTTTCATGATGGACATAACCGTTGCCAGTTTCATTGCTGTCGCCATAATCATTGTTGGTACTGCATGCACGCAAGCAGTGGTTGGTTTCGGTTTTGCACTGCTATCTGTGCCAATTCTGATTCAGGTAATTGGGTTTCATCAAGCTGTCATTCTTGCGACGTTTATCGGAACTGCGAACAATCTGTATCAGAATCGAGAATTGCGACGAGATCAAGACGTTGTGCAAGTTAAACGATTTCTGTACGCATCATTTTTGGGAGCGCCTATTGGAGCTATTGCTTTTAGGTTTGCTGATCAGCAAGTTCTGAAGATCTTTTTGGGAATTGGAGTACTTCTCGGTGTCGTATTACTTGTCCGTGGAAAAGATCTCAGCGAAGCTCATGTCAGTCTGGATTGGGTGATGGGTGTATTAAGCGGATTTTTATTGACAACGACGTCGACGAATGGACCGCCTTTGGTGTTTGCTTTGCAAGCTCGAAAAAGTTCTCCGCAGGTTTTTCGAGCCACCCTCAACAAGATTTTTTTGATCAGCGGTGTTTACGCCATTTTTCTCTTTGTGGTGTTCGGAGAGGTTGCAATCTCAGATCTATTGCTGGCCGCATACATGTTGCCAAGCATGATCATTGGTGTATCGATAGGCAGAGTGATTCGTAATCGCATAGATCCAGACCGTTTTCGCCTGGCGGTGTTGGTCCTGCTTACCATCGCTGGGTTCAGCAGTGTGTATTCGGGAGTGTTTCAGTAATCCTTGACGGTCACTGTCCAAACCACTGCAGCCAACCTGCTTTTGAGGTTGGCTTAAACACGTAGTTCGTCTCGCGAACTTGTCCCAGTGCGAGGAACGCTGGATCCGAATAGCGGTGCCCCGGGTAAACAATGGTGTCGCTGGGCAGTGAAGCCAGCATGTTCAAACTGTCGTACATGTCGTCTGGATTCGACCCGGGAAGATCTGTCCTACCGCATCCCTCCAGAAACAATGTGTCGCCAGAAACCAAGTTGCCATCGACAAGGAAGCACTGACTGCCAGGAGTGTGGCCTGGCGTATGGAGCAGAGTGATTGCGATCTCTCCGACATGAACCACATCGCCACCAACGTGTGTTGTGAGTTGAGTTGATGACACTCCCGTTGTCTTGGTGACCCACTCCATCTCCGATTTTTGGATGTGAATCGGAATTTCTTTTCGCTCAAGCAGCGACGAAATACCCTCGATGTTCCAGCCCATCATTTTTCCGCCCACGTGGTCTGGGTGATAATGGGTGCCGAGCGCGCCGACAAGATTCATGTCGTCTGCTTCCACGATTTCTGCTATTTCGTTCACCGCATAAGCGGGGTCGACGATGATGCATTCGCGCGTCTGCGCATCACCGATGAGGTACACAAAATTGACCATTTGGACAGCCATTTGGTCGTCCTTCGCAAAATCTGTTCCCGATAACAGCTGACGGAAATACAAACGATCATTCATGATTTCAGACTACCGATCTACGATGTAGAGATGGAGATCTCGTGATACTTGACCCGCATGACAAGGTGCTCATCGACGGTCACCTCGTTGAGATAGGCGAAGTCATAGCCCAATCTTTTTCTGAAGGGGACCGGTTGCTTGCTACGCCATCTTCTGGATTGCTGCTCGTTCCCAAAGCCGAAACAGATCTCGTTGGATCGTGCGTTGAGGATGCTCTCCATGCTTTTAGTGCACTGAGCAAAGTTGATGACGGGCAAATTGCGAACTTCTATTCGAGTTTTGCCAAGCGACTCGAAGATGACGGGATTTTTTCCAAAATTCGCATAGCCAACGACCGAGATGTTATTGCAGCGAAAGCTGCAGGCAGGTCGACAACGCGATTAGAGCTGACCGAATCGATGAGACAAGACATGATCGAAGCTCTACGAATTTGGGAGACGCTTACGACGTCAAGTACCGCACGTGAAACGGTGTCGCACGTTGGCTGGTCGATCGAGTCCCACATTGCTCCGCTCGGAGTTGTCGGATTCGTGTTTGAAGGCAGACCAAATGTTTTTGCCGATGCAACTGGGGTGCTTCGAAGCCGAAATGTTTGTGTTTTCAGAATAGGTAGTGACGCCTTCGACACAGCACAGGCGATTATGAATCTTGCAGTGATACCGAGTCTTGCGGCTGCTGGTCTGCCTAAAGGATCGGTAGTGCTTTTGCCCTCGAAAACGCATGCGTGTGCCTGGGCATTGTTTTCAGATCGTCGTTTGTCATTGGCTGTAGCACGAGGAAGCGGATCATCAGTTGCTTTGCTTGGCGAAATCGCCCAGCAGCACGGCATACCAGCCAGCCTCCATGGAACAGGCGGCGCTTGGATGGTGGTGTCAACCGTTGCTGACCTAGATCGGTTGCGCAACGTAGTTCAGCATTCCCTCGATCGAAAGGTGTGCAACACGCTGAACACTGTGGTGTTGACACGAGCGTACTTAGAGAACAACCTTCAGCCAATCATCGATGGGATATCGGTTGCGGCTAGTCAACGCAACACGCATGCTGTGCTACATCTTGATGCACAGGTTGCCGATTCCCTGAGTCGTTGCGTCGTACCTAAGAATTTCAAGATTGAAACGATTGATCATCAATCTCTGGGCACGGAATGGGAATGGGAAAACTCACCCGAAGTGTCGATTGTCGCGGTTGACAACTCTGAACAAGCAGTCGCTTTGTTCAATCGCTATTCGCCGTCATTTGTACTCTCGGTGCTTTCAGATGATGAACAAGAAATCGAAAACGCCTGGCTTTTGTCAAATGCACCGTTCTTTGGTGATGGAATGACTCGTTGGGTGGATGGACAATACGCTTTGAGAAAGCCAGAACTCGGCCTCTCGAATTGGCAAAACGGTCGCACATTTGCCCGTGGGGGAATCTTGAGCGGAGACTCGATTTTTACCGTTCGCTACCGAGTTCGTCAGATTGACGCGTCTATCAAGCGATAGGAAACGACATGTTGTCGATGAGTCGTATCCCATCAATGACTACCGCGGCGATGATGACGTCTAGTGCGCTGACAGTCTGCACCGGATCCATCGATCCCGCTCGAACAATTGATATGTACTGAACGTTGATTGTCGGATCTTGGGTGAGAATCGCACGAGCCGCTTCAATAAGTACACCCGTTTGTGTAGCACCGTTTTTCCATTGAGTGATTGCCGATGTCAGGGCAGTGGGCAATAGAGCAGCGCGCACGCGTGCAGCCTCAGAGAGAAACCTGTTGCGGCTCGACATTGCCAAGCCGTCGTGTTCTCGCTCTGTCTCACAGATAACGATCTCAATATCGGGGTGTAGCTGTGAGGACATGTCGCTGATGACGGCAACCTGTTGGTAATCCTTAATTCCGAAATATGCACGCGTTGGACTCACTACAGAAAACAATCGATCAACGACGGTGACCACCCCAGCAAAGTGACCTGGGCGATCTAACCCTTCGAAGTTGTCGGCAGCACTAGATGGTTGAATGATTCTCACGTCCTTTTCAACGAACATGTCGCTTTTCGATGGAGCGAACACAACATCCACATTTGCTGCTGCACATAGATCCACATCATCATTTTGCGTTCGCGGGTAGTGCTGAAAATCGCTTGCAGAATTGAACTGCAGTTCATTGACGTAAATACTGACAACGACAACATCGCAATGAGCTGATGCTGCGCGCATAAGACTTACATGCCCAGTGTGAAGAGCTCCCATCGTGGGAACGAAACCAACAGTTTTATCTGCCGGAATGCCTTTGCGCCACTCGCTGTATGAATTGAGATCAGTGAAAAGAGTGGTCATCGTCAGGCCACGTACCGTTTCGAACTTCTGCGACAAATTGCTTGCAGGCATCGATGCTCGTAGTGCGGATGTCTGCGTATTTTCGAGTGAACTTCAAAGTGTTTTGCGTCAGTCCCAAGATGTCATGCAGGACCAATACTTGACCATCGCAATCTGGTCCTGCTCCTATACCAATGGTAGGTATCGAAAGCGTCTGGGTGATTTCTTTTGCCAAGTCTCGCGGTATTCCTTCAACAACAATTGCGAATGCTCCTGATTGCTGGACTGAATGTGCATCTTCGAGCAACCGCTCACGTCCACCCGCGGCGTTTCCATCAACACGACCCTGAACGCGATGTCCACCCATTCGGTGGTAACTCTGCGGAGTTAAACCAATGTGGCCCATAACAGGAATATCAACGCGCGAGATTGCGGCGATGGTGTCAACCATGGTGGTGCCGCCTTCGAGCTTCACCGCCGATGCGCCAGCCTTCACCAGTCGGATTGCGCTGCGGACTGCCTGTTCGGTATGAACCTGATACGAACCAAAAGGAAGGTCTCCAACGATCAATGCCCGAGGATTTGCTCGAGCAACCAACTTCACGTGGTATTCCATTTCTTCAAGCGTGACGGGAATGGTGTTGGCAACTCCTTGCACAACTGACCCAACTGAGTCTCCAACGAGAATCATGTCCACGCCTGACTCATCGACGATTCGCGCAAATGTTGCGTCGTACGCGGTGATCATGGTGAGTGGTTTCCCAGTTCCTTTATTGGCCATCACCATGGGCACGGTGATACGTGGGCGGGATAACGCTTCAGACACAAAATCAGGCTACCGATTAGATTGCAATTCATGATTTCCAGAGGCTTGCGGTTAAAGGAGCGCCTAGCTCATCGAGTTTGGGACTGGCTCTCTTTGCACGGATCCATTGGTCCAAACACCGCGAGAGGGAAGCGATTCGGTGCTTTTGGACTGAACAGCATTATCTGTTTTCCGCAGACCACAATTTTCAATGAGCAATACATTCACATTGGTGCACACACCATGATCGGAACTCATGTTGCGCTTTCTGCGGGAATGGTTCCAGGGCAAAAATGTCTGACCAATCCGGTCGTTCGTATTGGGGACCGCTGCCTCATTGGTCGCGGAAGTGGAATCGTTGGTCATCTTGGAATTGATATTGGCAACGATGTATGGACTGGTCACCACGTGTACATCACTGATCAGAATCACGGCTACGAACGTATTGACATTCCTATTTCCATGCAGACGCAACCGGAGAAGATGGTCTCAATTGGAGATGGTTCATGGATTGGCGCAGGCAGCGTGATCTTGCCAGGATCAGAAATTGGAAAGCATGTCGCTATTGGTGCTAACTCCGTGGTCAATGGTGTCATTCCCGACTTCAGCGTTGCGGTTGGATCGCCGGCACGAGTGGTGAAGCGTTATTCGCAAGAAAGTGGCTGGGTTCCAGCAGACGAATTTAAATAGACAGGTCCATCGGCACTTTGCACGAAGACATGCGATTGTCTGCTGCAAAGGTGGAGATTTTCTCACTGATCGGCAGGCCTTCGATCATCGTCTCCGCGAATGGAATGTTTGCGCCCGTGCGTAATTGATCCGCATATTCGCGTCGATCGTTGATCAACTGCTTGTAATCAGAGATCCATAAAGGAACAATCGCCTTACCCTTTGCATCTGTCGGTTCGAGGGCGGATATCTCGTTTATGGCACCCTCAAGTGTGTCTGTTGCTTTGTCGATCAATGCAGCTCGCTCATTGAGTGCTTCCGATCCAGCATCTGAGATCTGTCTGAGATCAGCAAGTTCGAGCCTTTTCGCCATGGCTTTGCTACAAATTTCTTCTGCACGAGCAGACCACGTTGAATCGCCGATCTTGTTAACCGATTCCTTGGATGCAAACCCGAATGCGTAAATCCACATAGCGATCAATCCAATAATGGACGTTCCGATAACTGTTCTTGCTGCTAATCGTGAGATCTTCTGACGCGTAGTTCGTTGCACTGAATCTGGGGGAGTCACAGCGTGAATGGTACTTCACCAATGTCGCATCACACTTTCGCCACTTTGCCACCGAACTAGAGTTGTCCGAGTGGAACAATCTCGATTGCGACTAGCAATTTCGCTACTTCGTCAATTGCTGAAGTTTCACCCGAAACCATTCTTGATCGCAGTCGCTGGCGCTTCGGTTTACGCCATTTGCACGGTGGCATCGAGTTTCGGACTTGGCTATGTAGTTGACGAGGTGATCATTCCTCGTTATCAAACCAACATGATCGACAGCCGTACCTTTTTGATTGCGTCGTTTATTGTCATCGGAATCGGCCTCCTGCGCGCAATTGGTGTTGTTGTGCGGCGTTCATTTGCTGGCATTTCGCATTGGTCGACATCGGAATCACTCTCTACTCAGCTCATTCGGCACATCATGCGCCAACCGTCGCGCTGGCACCAGCGTCACATGACCGGAGACCTCGTTGCGCGCATTGGGGTTGACTCGGATACCGCAGCGTCAGTTCTCGGGCCGCTCCCATTCAGTACTTCTGTTGTTCTGCTTGTCGCGTTAACGAGCATTTGGTTGGTCGTTATCGATGTGCCGCTGGGCATGTTGGCTGTCACGGTGATCCCTTTGCTCTTTGCATTGAATCTTGGCTATCAGCGACGCATCGATCGCCACTTCGATTCTGCACAAAAGGCTTTAGGTGATTTGTCTGAAGCCGTTCATGAAAGTTTCGATGGCGTCATGGTGGTTAAAGCCTTCGGAGCAGAGGAACGCGAACATGTCCGTCTTGCATCAATTTCATCGAAGTTGAAGGAAGCCAGAATTCGAGCCGTCAATGCGCGTGCAATTTTTGAGGCCTTAGTTGACGGCACTCCGTCCTTAGTAAACGTTTCGCTCATTGCATATGGTGCCGTTCGAGTTCGCGGCGGTGCGTTAACAATCGGAGAGTTATCTAGCTTCATCTATTTGTTTACTCTGCTGGTTTTTCCACTGCGAATTATTGGTTATCTGCTGAGCGAGATTCCGCATTCGTCAAGTGGTTTTAAGCGAGTTAAGGAAATTCTTGATGAGCCGCTGGAAGGTCAGCCAAGCGTTTCCACGTTGCCACCTGACTCGCAGTTTGCTATCGATGTTCGCAATGCGAAGTTTTCATACTCGAGCGATGCTGAACCAATATTCACAGATGTCAGTTTTTCGATACCTGTTGGTTCAACAGTTGCAGTTGTAGGTGAAACTGGTTCCGGCAAGTCAACATTGCTCAAATTGATTGCTGGACTCATTGACACTCAAAGTGGCTCCATCCATGTTTCACATGGAGGAACTGCACTGGTGTTTCAAGAGCCGTTTTTGTTTTCCGGTTCCTTGCATTTCAACCTGACACTCGGAAAATCGATCGATATCACAGATATTGCACGGTCTCTTTGGGCGTCAGTGAGTGAGGAGTTCGTCTCTGACCTCGAGAATGGCATTGATACCATCATTGGGGAGCGCGGTATCAGTTTGAGCGGTGGACAACGGCAGAGAATTGCGCTTGCACGAGCCATTGCAAGTGGTCGACACACTCTTTTGCTAGATGACACAACCAGTGCTCTCGATCCAACTACCGAGTCCATGGTCATCGAACGGCTTGCTTCGCTCACCGACACAACAACAACAATCATCGTCGCATCACGGCCAACAACCATCAGATACGCCGATTACGTCATATTTATTCACGATGGAATGGTTCATGACTTGTCAACACACGATGAACTGATGCGTGAAAGCTCGGCATATCTGAACCTCATGATGTCATTTGAAATTGATCGGAAGGCATCGTGAGTACCGATATCGAGCAGCGTTTTCCTTCAGCCCGTGTTATTGGAAGGGGAGTTACTGTTGCCCCAGCTCTGAAGAGCGGAATCGGACTCACCTTCGTACTTGCGCTATTCGGTACGGGTGCTCGCTTGGTGATTCCCATTCTTATTCAGCAATCCATTGACCATGGACTGCAACCGGGACGTGTTGATGTCCAATACATCGTTCGTCTGTGCTTGATCGGTGCGGTGTGCGTTGTTCTATCTTCGTTTTGCTTGCGCGAAGCGACAAAGCGACTCGGAACACGAGCCGAGAGCGGACTGTTTTCTCTTCGCTCACAGTTGTTTGATCACATCCACAGGTTGAGCCTTGAAGATCACAACAATGAAAAGCGTGGGGCTTTGGTCTCGCGTGTAACGAGTGATATTGAAACGCTCACACAGTTTTTCTCGTGGGGTGGTCTTGGTTTGCTGCTCGATGGTTCGCAGATGTTTGCTGTAGCCGCGGTGATGCTTGCTTACGATTGGAGATTGGCACTGGTTGCGTTCATCACTAGCGCTCCGCTGATTCTCGTCTTGCGTTTTGTACAGTCTCGATTGGTAAATGCGCATAACCTTTCGCGCGAACGTAATGCAGATTTCTTGGGTTCGGTGTCCGAGCTGATGGCCGGAGCCGAGACCCTCCGCGCCTATAACGCCGAGCAATCAATGATTGACACTGTTGCGATGTCAATGCGAAATAGAAGAAAAAGTAACGTTCGCGCAGGCGTCATAGGAGCCTTTCTGTTTCCGAGTGGTGAAGTGTTTGCAGTATTTACCGTGATGGCGGTCGTTGGAACCGGACTGCTAATTGGCCCCGCAGGCGGATTAACTTCCGGCGCGCTCGTAGGTTTCGTGTTTCTTACCTATCGCTTTTTGGAACCAATCGCTGAATTCACAGAAATCATCGATCAGGTGCAAAGTGCCGTCGCTGGTTTGCGCAGAGTTTTAGGTGTATTAGATACGCCAATCGGACCACCACAGTCCGAGCGACCTCGCTCACTTCCACATGGGCAGTTATCAGTAGACATTCAAAATGTCAGCTTCGCTTATGGAGCGCGGCTTGGAGAAGACGATGACGACACACCCGTGCTGCACGATATTTCATTACATATTTCAGCAGGACAACATGTCGCGTTAGTAGGTCCATCCGGCTCAGGCAAAACGACAATTGCGAGACTCATCGCTCGATTAACGGATCCGACTATTGGGCGTGTGCAGATAGGCGGTATTTCACTTACCGACGTTCTCAATGATGATTTGCGTCGTCGACTGATCGTTGTTCCTCAGGAGCCATTTCTTTTCGCTAACACCATCTTTTATAACCTCCAGTTTGCAGAACCCAATGCAACGTCCAGCGACATGGTTGCTGCCTTCACTGAATTGGGTTTGTCTGACTGGCTAGACAGTTTGCCGAGTGGTCTAGAAACTCATGTAGGGCAGCGCGGGTCATCTCTGTCTGCAGGGGAACGTCAGCTAGTTGCTCTAGTGAGAGCCTCAATGGTCAGACCCGATGTGCTTGTGCTCGACGAGGCAACGTCGTCGGTTGACTCCCTTACGGAGGTTCGAATATCGCGAGCGCTTGAGCGCCTGGCGCTTGGCCGAACCACTATTTCAATTGCCCACCGGTTGTCCACTGCTTCTCGTGCAGACCGCGTTGTCATGCTTGAGAGCGGTCGAATCGTTGAAGATGGATCACACGCCTCACTCATGAATGCGAACGGTAAATATGCAGCGCTGTATGAAGTCTGGCTCAATTCCACCAATGGAGAATCACGTGATTAAACGAATGATTGTGGTTTCGCTTGTGTGCATTACGGCTTTGACATCCTGCGGCGAAGATCAAGAGACACGCGCATTGTGCTCGTATGCAGCGGAACTTGAGTCTTCATTGGTTGCTACAGGAGTTGCTATTGATGGTTTCTCAACAATTTCAGCACGGCAATTACAAAGCACAATTGCCGTGCTGACGGGAACTCTTTCAATCATGACTGATATTTCTCCTTCTTCTGTGAAATCAGACATTGAGCAAACCAAGCGCGCTTACGATGAGCTTGCTGTAGCACTCCAGAATGTTTACTGGGATGGCACTGTTGCTGAGACGGACCAGAATGTTCAAAATGCAACAGAGAATCTTGCGCGCAACGACAATATTGATGCCCTAGATTCACTGCGTGAGTTCGTGTCGAACGAATGCAAAGTTCAAATATCTCAAGGAGTGAATGCAGCACCAGGTGACGACCAATCCGTCGGTTCAACCTCGGTTGTCGTAGATCCCCAGCCGGACATTAACTATGGATTTGATAACGAGGAGACTGCGATCAAGTCTTACGCATACCTCATCGCAGAACAACGTGGAATTGCTATCACTTCAGAGCAAGCAATCTGCCTTGGTACAAAAATGATCAATGTTGCAGAAAGCAACCCAACGATTAGCGATGCAGCATTTGAGGCAACTCTGACCACAAGTTTCAATGAGTGTGGCATAGCCATCAAGTAGATTGCTCGGCATGGAAATTGTTCTTGTTCGTCATGCTGAACCCGAATGGGTGAAGGACGGAAAAAGTGTTGTGAATCCGCCTTTGACCGAGAGGGGTAGCCGTCAGGCTGAGTTGCTTGGGCAACGGTTGTCAAAAGAGAAATTTGACCATGTGTTTGCGTCGCCGCTTCAGCGGACACACCTCACTGCGGAGCCAACGTTGACACGCCAAAACCGCAAACTTGAGATTGAGCCATTTCTAGAAGAGATTCGAGAGCCTTCGTGGCACGGGGCTCCTGCCGAACAAACGATTAAGGCCTATCGCGATGAGGTGAAGAACGCTTC
>Ga0208852_1000338_pt1 | contig 12927 bp, 7 predicted proteins | sample LakMenEpi18Jun09_FD_150711 | JGI IMG/M metagenome (GOLD analysis project Ga0208852, IMG submission 150711) | Freshwater microbial communities from Lake Mendota, WI - 18JUN2009 deep hole epilimnion ns (SPAdes) | ecosystem: Environmental > Aquatic > Freshwater > Lake > Epilimnion/Euphotic zone ...
GCTTCGTCTTGATCTCACGACGAACTTTAAACCGATCTTTACCTATAAATTCAGGATATTGACACAATTCATTGAGTGTACCATCATCGTTTAGTATATCAACTATCTCCAATCCATGACGTATTCCTATTTCGTAGTCATTGATATCATGCGCTGGTGTCACTTTGAGGCATCCAGTCCCAAATTCTTTATCTACATAGCTATCGGCTATGATTTTTATCGGTTTATTGATAAGAGGAATTAAAACTTCCTGACCTATCAGACATTTATAACGCTCATCATCAGGATTCACGGCTACTGCCATATCAGCAAAAATAGTTTCCGGTCGAGTGGTAGCTACCGTCAGATAACCATCGCCATGAAGGTACTTATATTTCAGATAAAATAACTGCGCTTTCTCGCCTGCTTCGTTAAAAATAACTTCTTCATTGGATAAGGCCGTCTGAGCTTCACAGTCCCAGTTGATAATGCGTTTCCCTTTGTAAATATAGCCTTTTTTATATAAATCGACAAAAACTCGAACAACAGCTTTGTAGTAATGATCATCTAAAGTAAAGGTCACTCTATCCCAGTCACATCCAGCACCAATAGTTTTTAACTGATCCAAGATAATACCACCGTACTTCTCTTTCCACTCCCAGCAGTAATCTAAAAACTCTTCTCGACTAAGATCGCTTTTCTTAATACCTTTCTCACGAAGATATCCCACTACCTTGGCCTCAGTAGCGATAGCTGCATGGTCAATGCCAGGCACCCAGCAGGCATTAAATCCTTGTTTACGAGCTTTTCGTATAAAAAAATCTTGGAGGGAATTATTCAAAACATGGCCGAAATGTAAAACTCCAGTTACGTTCGGTGGGGGTATCAATACAGTGTATGAAGGTCGACTTTCGTCAATTGAAGATTTAAATGTCTTGTTTTCAAGCCAATACTCACTCCATTTCTTTTCTACTTCCTTTGCGTTAAAATTCTTTTCCATGACCTAAATCTTATCTCCTCAACGGATAGGACAAATATATGAAAAGTTTACGGTTTCATAATGATTGATTTTATTTTTTTAGTATTTTTAAACACGGATGTGTATTTATATGCGGCGGGGCAATGACTCACAGGAGTGTTATTGTTAAAAATAGTCTGTTATGTCTTAACTGGCTTATATATTTTGGGTGATATTGTGACGTATACTTCCCAATATAAGCTTGTTTTTAAAATTAAAAATGACAGATTTAAACTTTCAATATCTCTCTGAAAAACACTTCGAGGCACTAGGATGTAACCTACCTCCTTTCTCTCCTTGTTCTATTTTTAGATCATATTGAAATCTGGATATACAAGATTGCTACGAGGATATATAACCCCGGGCCTCTCCTAACCTATTATGATTAAATTTTCTAGGTGCTCTAAACCCAATTTGCAGTATTATTTAGGCGCACCGCATTAGAAACCCGAAAAAGTTTTCAATATACTTATAACCTGGATTAGATCAAATACCAAACTCCAGCGATATATTGAGCGGAGAGAAATCTTCTACTCTAAAAAAATTATTTCTTGGATTGATATATGATATGACTTCTGCTTCAGTCAATTCTGGTTTGAAAAAATAGTTCATTACTCAATTGGACCTATAAAAAATTGTTGTCTCTCTATGTATGCTTCTGTTTCATGCCATAGAGCATAAACGATCTGTAATTTCTTTAGCTAATTCTAATTCTCCCCTGTTTTATATATTATAATTTATCCAATTCCATATTCGCCTCTACCAACGTGGTGTCAAAATTACGAGCATTTTGAAAGGCATTTTTAGCCAAGGACTTATTTCCTAATGCCAATTGCGTTTTACCTATCAAATAATAAGCTAGTGCATGTTTGGGGTCTACTTGAATGCAAATCTGCAATTTTTTCAAGGATTTATCATATTGCTTCATTTCATAGGCGATAACGCCTAGATTATATATTGCATCAGCATTTTGAGGTGAAGCTATTACGAGAGATTCATAAATAGCTTCTGCTTCTTTTTTTCTACCATTAGTTTTGAGATAGTAGGCTTTTTGTAAAATAGCAGATGTATTATTTGCATTCGCTTTAATAGCATTGTCATAATATTTTAAGCAAAGATTATCTCTTTTATCTGCATAAATATCTCCTAAAAGCTCAAAAGGTGCATCCCACGTAGGATCTTGCTCGGTGGCAGTCGTTAGATTGGAAATTGCCTTGTCTAATTGGTTAGATTCTTTATAAACCAAGCCTTTATAGAAATAGGCATCAGGATTGAATACATCGCGCTTTAACGCATTATTTAAATGATTGATGGCATCTTGATAACGCTTTATAATTAAACTATACTTTCCCTGCATCACATGGTATCTGGCGTTCTCCGGATCTAGTCGTATAGCATAATCTAATGCATTAATACCTCGTTCTACGTTTGCATTCTGCACAAAAAAATCCGCCAAGGTTTCATAATAAATTGGTTTAGTAGAATCATAAGAAACCATTTTGTAGAAATCATTAAGCGCTTTTTCATTCTCATAATTCTGCCAATAGAGCTTGCCTCTCTGAAAATAAAGAAATGCATTCTTAGGAGAATCGATTAATCTATCAGATAATTTACTGAGTTCTATTTCAAGAGGCGTCTTTGTCTGAATATGGTTTGACTTCGTGTCTTTCTTATGAAAATAATCACAAGAAAACATACCTGTAAGTAAAATGAAAACTATATATTTAATTTCTAATCTCATCATAAAAGTGTATACTATCATTCTAATTTACTAATGAATGATAATTTTGGACAAAAATACTAAACTAAATAGAAATAAAAAAACTAGTTTCTCTTATACTGGCGAATATCTTCCAATAATAATTAACTGTTAAGATTATCTGCATCCCGCAAGCTACTTTCATTGCTAGATTTTGCTATATTGGACTTATCTAACCATGGATTTTATTGCAGTCTATTAATGCTCGCATTCGAACTTAAATTACCGTTTTGATCTCCCGATAACTTTCGAGTGATATAGTTTGGTTCTTCGCCTATTGGGGCATGAACTCTCTATTGTCTCTATTCATAGTTCATTTCAAGGCCTTGTTAAGGGGAAATAATACCGCTTAAGAAATAATAACAGCATTTGTGGCCGAAGCTAATGAAAGTTGATCGCGTTACTAAGCGATATAGATTATATACTATAATAATTTTTATCATAAGTATCTCATCTTCATTCATTTTTGATTAATTGAGTTATAATAAGGTTTTTTTCTTTAGCATCATACCTATAGAATCAATATTCATGTTGGTACCAGAAAATTCAACAAAAAACTCGCTTTAATAAGCTGGTTTATCAAGAGAGGATGTGCTAATTATCTGGCATCTCAACGTAAATTAAAGTTTTTCTTGAGATTTACTAATAACCGAATGAAGCTATGAATGCATATTCGCAATGACTGGCAAGAAATAGGTTGTGGAGGCACTAATGCCAATTAATTAGGTAATAAATCTGTAGATAATACGTTTAACATATCTTTAGAATGTTTGAGCTATTTCAATTTGCATTAAGTTAGTATCTAGAAATAAATGAGTACTTTATAAATGAAGCCGTTTCTCCTAATTTTAAAAAATACTAATAAAAAAAACGATAGGGGTTAATTTGAGAGTTCTAATTTTGCAGAATCTAAACTCAAATTATATAATGAAAGTATCTGTAATAGGCGCTGGAACCATGGGAAATGGTATTGCACACAGTTTTGCGCAAGCTGGCTTTAAAGTTCAACTCATAGATGTTTCTCAAACAGCTCTTGATAAAGCAATTAATACAATAGCTTCAAATCTAGATAGACAATTAGCTAAAGGAAGTATAGATGAAGCCGCCAAAACTTCAACACTGTCGAATATATTGACTTACACGGATATCGCTTCAGGAATAGAAATAGCTGACCTTGTTGTAGAAGCTGCCACAGAGAATCAAGACCTTAAATTAAAGATATTTGCTCAAATGGATCAGCATGCTCCAAGTCATGCCATTCTTGCCACTAACACCTCTTCTATTTCGATTACAAAAATAGCCTCCGCCACTAAGCGACCGAGCCAAGTGATTGGTATGCATTTCATGAATCCGGTGCCGATAATGAAGTTAGTAGAAATAATCAATGGCTATGCTACTGATAAGGAAGTAACAAAAACCATAATGGACTTATCGATTAAACTAGGTAAAATACCTGTAGAAGTCAATGATTATCCTGGTTTTGTGGCAAATAGAATTTTAATGCCCATGATTAATGAATCCATCTCTACTCTTTTCGAAGGTGTAGCTGGGGTCGCAGAAATAGATACTGTTATGAAACTAGGTATGGCTCACCCTATGGGACCACTTCAGTTAGCAGATTTTATAGGATTAGATGTATGCCTTGCTATACTTCGCGTTATGCATGATGGATTTGGAAATCCTAAGTATGCACCATGCCCTCTTTTAGTCAATATGGTCACCGCAGGCTATCTAGGCAAAAAATCTGGAGAAGGATTTTACGACTACAGAAATAAGGAAAGCAAAGAACTAATAGTTAGCAGTATGTTTTCATAGTGAATAAAGAAAATGCATTTTATCCTATAGGCTGCCCACTTTATTTTCAAACTTAATGTTCAAATTTCACCTATATTGCAGCTAAAATTAATTACCAAACTTATAAATTCAAAAATGTTATGACATCATATTCTTTTATACCTTTTTTAATCTTCGGGTTGATTATTTTTTTCAGTGGTCTAGTGACTGTGCAGCAAGGTTCTGTAGCTGTTATCACTATGTTTGGAAAATATAGACGAGTACTTCAACCAGGACTAAACTTTAAGATTCCTCTTATAGAACAAATTTTTAAACGAGTTTCCATTCAAAATCGTTCAGCGGAATTGGAGTTTATGGCCATTACAATCGATCAAGCGAATGTCAATTTCAAAGCTATGCTCCTCTACTCTGTGATAGACGGTACAGAAGAAACCATTAAAAAGGTAGCTTTTAAATTTATTGATGATAGAAACTTTATGCAGACTCTTGTGAGAAGTATTGAAGGGTCTATCCGAGCATTTGTTGCGACAAAAAAGCAAAGTGAAATTCTACTATTAAGAAAAGAAATTGTAGATGAGGTAAAAGATCACCTTGATGCTACTCTTGCTGACTGGGGTTTTCATTTATTAGATTTACAGCTCAATGATATTGCATTTGACGAAGCCATCATGCGCTCTATGGCTCAGGTAGTGGCGTCTAGCAATCTAAAAGCAGCAGCTGAAAACGAAGGTCAAGCTCTCTTAATAACTAAAACCAAAGCAGCGGAAGCGGACGGAAATGCTATAAAAATACAAGCTCAGGCAGAAAAAGAAGCAGCACAATTAAGAGGGCAAGGTGTAGCATTGTTTAGAGAAGAAGTAGCTAGAGGTATGGCCTTAGCGGCAAAAGAAATGGAAGAAGCTAAATTAGACTCTTCGCTTGTTATGTTTTCCATTTGGACAGAATCGATCAAACATTTTGCAGAACAAGGCAAAGGCAATGTGATTTTCCTTGATGGGTCTGTAGATGGTATGGAAAAAACGATGAAGCAGATTCAAGGAATGACTTTATTGGATAAGAAGTGATTTAATAGATAATGGATTTTAGAAATTAGATGAAATAGTTTTGCGTAAAAGAGATCTTCATAGTTTACCTAATTTATTCACTGCATTAAACTTATTATCAGGTGCATTTTGTGTCTATGCATTAATTTCTAAGTTGGATACTTTTGTGCCCTATTGCATTGTTTTTAGTTTAATATGCGACTTCCTAGACGGCTTTGTAGCTAGGAAAATGAATATTCAATCCAGTATTGGTAAAGAACTAGATTCATTGGCGGATGTCATTAGTTTTGGCTTGGTCCCAGGTTTTATGCTTTTGAGAATGTTCAATCCTGAAATGCAGTTTCAATTGAATTTACAGGGAATACTATTGTTTATTCTTCCGTTCACGATTCCTATTTATTCAGCGTTTCGTCTCGCCAAATTTAATCTTGAAACCAGAGATTCAGAATATTTTTATGGTCTCAATACGCCGTCTAATACCTTGATGATTCTAGGTGTATATTTATCCTGGTTAAGCAATGATTTCAACCTTATAAATCTATTAGACCAAAATTGGATATTATTATTAGCTGTTGTAGTTTTAATCAACTACCTTTTAATAAGCAATACGCCCATGTTCTCAAATAAGTCGATCAAAAAACAGTTTAAAGGGAATCTCCCTTTTTTACTAGTGGGCATCATAGGCATAGTATCGATTGTCCTTTTTAAATACATAGGCATATCTTTAGCGATACTGACATATGTTCTGCTATCATTACTTGTCTTGCGCTTGAAATGGCTGAAATTATAAACTAATTGGTTTTTTAGTGAGCTCTTAACGCACTCACTGGGTTGTATTTTAGGTGTCAGATGGTATCCTTTTGATATATGATGATTTTTTTATGCGATAAAAAAAGTCCCATCGAAGTTTCGATGAGACTTTAAGTTTATACTTTTACTGGATAATTAATCTTTTTTTTCGTCTGTAGCATCGTTTTCCTGAATCGTTTCCATAGCATTTTCTATGATTTCACTTCCCTTTTCGACGATGACGTCTTTCGCATGTGAAAGAGATTCTGCAGATTTATCTATGAATTCTTTACCACTTTCAGCTATTTCACTCGCAGCATTGGTAACCGCATTTTTGATATCATCAATAGAGCCTGTAGAATTTTCTACTACTGATTTAGCTTTTTCAGCTGTTTCTTCTATTTTATCTGTTGCCGAAGTAAAAAGGCCTTTGATCGAATCTAATAATCCCATGTTAGCTTGATTTTGGTTTAATTAAAAAATAATTACTTTGATTGAATATCTTCTATAATCTCAACCAAAGCTGAAGTTTCATTTAATTTTCTCCTAGCTACAGTCTTGAGCAATTCTGCATCAAAATCTACTATAAGTGACTCTCCTTCGTGAAATTCTCCAGCGAGAATTTCTTCTGCTAATACATCTTCTATGTGCTTCTGAATGGAGCGCTGTAATGGTCTGGCTCCAAACTGAACATCATAGCCTTTTTCGCATATAAATTCAATAGCCCTTTCTGTAACTTCAAACGGATAGTTTAAGTCTGTCATTCTTGTTTTTAACTGACTTAATAAAATGTTTACTATCTCACGGATATGCGAAGGTTCCAGAGAATTGAATAAGATAACATCATCTATTCTATTCAAAAATTCTGGTGCAAATGTCTTTTTTAAAGCCTTATCCAATACATTCTTGACGTAGTCATCTTTATTGTCTAATTTGGTTTGCGTAGCGAAACCCACTCCCTGTCCGAAATCTTTCAAGTCTCTAACTCCGGCATTGGATGTCATTATTATAAGCGTATTCTTAAAATCTACTTTTCTTCCTAGTCCATCGGTTAATTGACCTTCGTCAAACACTTGAAGTAAAAGATTAAAAATATCGGGATGAGCTTTTTCTATTTCATCAAGGAGTACTACAGAATATGGCTTGCGTCTGACTTTTTCTGTTAGCTGTCCACCTTCTTCATAGCCTACATAACCTGGAGGCGCGCCAACTAATCTAGAAAGAGTAAATTTCTCCATGTACTCGCTCATATCGATTCGTATGAGTGAGTCTTCAGACTCAAACAAGGTTTTAGCTATAGATTTAGCTAGCTCTGTCTTACCTACACCTGTTGGTCCTAGAAATACAAAGGTACCTATAGGTTTATTTGGATTCTTAAGTCCGATTCTATTTCGTTGTATGGCTTTGGTTATTTTTTCGATTGCGGCATCTTGTCCTATGACAGATTTACGCAATTCATGTTGCATATTTTTGAGCTTAGATGTCTCATCAAAAGCAACCTTGGCTACGGGTATGCCAGTCATCATAGCTATAACCTCAGCTATATGATCTTCAGTAATAGGGCATTTAGATCCTTTGACATCGTTCTCCCATTTCAATTTTAGATTCTCATACTCTGCCTTTAGTTCATTCTCTTTATCTCTGTATTCAGCAGCTTTCTGGAAGTCTTGAACCTTAATCGCACTTTCTTTCTGTACCTTGCATTCCTCCAATTTATCTTCAAAAAGAATAATCTCTTCTGGCACTTTAATATTTTTGATATGAACTCTAGCTCCAACTTCATCTATGACATCTATAGCCTTATCTGGCAGAAATCTATCTGTAATATATCGCTGACTCATCTTGACTGCAGCTTCGATGGCTTTATCATCAAATGTGACATTATGATAGTCTTCGTATTTGGACTTAAGATTCTTAATTATAGCAATCGTCTGCTCTATGGTTGGTGGATCAATTTGCACTTTTTGAAAACGACGGGCTAAAGCACCATCTTTCTCTATGTATTGACGATATTCATCCAAGGTAGAAGCTCCTATAACTTGAAGTTCTCCTCTTGCTAGGGCTGGTTTAAAGAGGTTAGAAGCATCAAGAGAACCCGACGAGCCTCCCGCACCGACAATAGTATGGACCTCATCTATAAATAAAATAACATCTTTATTCTTTTCGAGCTCAGCCATTATTGCTTTAATTCGCTCCTCAAACTGTCCTCGATATTTAGTTCCAGCAACAATTGCAGCCATGTCTAACATGACCACTCTTTTATCAAAAAGTATACGTGAAACCTTTTTACTGATAATTCTTAAAGCCAATCCTTCCACAATAGCTGTCTTACCTACTCCTGGTTCACCAATAAGTATGGGATTGTTTTTCTTACGTCTGCTCAAGATTTGCGAAACGCGCTCTATTTCTTCATCTCTTCCTATGATAGGGTCTAGAGCATCTTCTTCTGCTAGTTTCGTGACATCTCTTGAGAAGCTATCTAATACTGGCGTTTTTGATTTAGAATTTGATCTGGAACGCGACGCAATTTTCTTAGGATTGAGATTATCTTCAAAACTATCTTCTTCTTCATTTTCAAAATGTGACTTGGGAGCAAAGTTTAAAGTAGTCTCATAATGATCTCGAAAAACTTTATCATCTATATCATAATCGCGAAAAACCTGGCTCACTATATTCTCCTTAGAACGAAGAATAGCTAACATCACATGCTCCGTTTGAATGATAGGACTCTTATATTTTTTAGCCTCTAGAATGGCTACTTTCAATATAGTATTCGTCTGTTTCGTAAGTGGAATATCGCTATTTTTATTTAAAACAGAACCTAAGTTCTTCGCTATCGCTTTCTCTAGCTGCTTCTTAAAATCAACTAAATTGACATTGAGATTAATCAATGACTGACATACGTAATCTTCTTTCTCCCGTATCAGACTCAGTACAATATGCTCAGCACCTATGCTATCATGATTTAAGCGAATAGCTTCATCTCTGCTAAACCGAAGTATTTCTTTAACCTTATCACTAAAACTAGCTTCCATTCTTCTATTATTAATTTTCTACAAATATACTCATCAATAATTGCGCCAATACAAGATAGGTAAAGTAAATTCACATAATATGGTTTATTGTACACTAATTAATGCAAAGATATACGACAAAATGTCTACAAATTAGCCATAACCTTATTGCTTATGAATTTTTATAGCATTTTCGCCCAACTTGTCATGACGAATTTTCAACCAATATATACCAGCATTAAGTCGCGAAATATCAAGTGTGTCTCGGGAATTAAACTTTTCGTTCACTAATATTAATCTGCCGTCAATAGAAAATATATACAAACTATAGTCTAGATTATTCTCCAGACCGGACAATTGGATAAAATCTTGACTCGGGTTAGGATATACACTAAATTTTCCAATAGAATTGACAGTAACTATCGCACTTGGTGGAGGCGGAGGATCTTTAACTCCTGTAAGGCTATCTATGGAAAAAATCTGGATACCGCCAGCATAGTTACCAAACATAAATTCCTCTCTACCATCATCTGTCACATCCTTAATTACAATACTAGGAAGTTTATTAATTGAATAATTATCAAAGATACTCTTATTCTGCAACTTCAAAGATCGGTTATTATTCAGTTTTTGAGTATCAATTAATGCCTTCCCTACCTTGCCTCTATAATGTTCATAGGCAAAGATCAAATACTCTTTATTATCCTTTGGATCTCTCCAGACAGCAGGGTGATAATAAAACTGGAATGGAAGATAAACAGGGTCAATTATTTCGATTGGATTAATAACTGAATCGCAAGAAGCGGTGTCAAAAAGCGGAGTGCTATTAGTTCCAGTATTTCTATAATATTTGAGATTATATAAATCTCCTACAAACAAATCACTCTTTCCATCTTTATCTACATCGTGAATACAAATATTAGATCGACCATATTTTTCTTCAGATTCAAGTTTTAAATTTTCTGTCGTATAAATAAATTGTTGTCCTCCATCCCCTTGATAATAATAGATTTCTCCGATAATGTCTGCATTTCCATTGGTAGCAAATGGTCCATATTGAATTCTATCATAAGAAGTAACTAATAAGTCATCCAGTTTATCGCCATTTAAATCACCGACAGCTAGCTTAATATTCGCTCTATTTTTAGCTTTATAACTAAATAGATCGGGATTCTCTAGCTTATAAATAGGTTGTTTTTTATTGCCTATATTCTTATAATAAGTTATGTACCCAATTTCCCATGAATCTCTCTTCATTATATTTGGTATCAATAAATCGACTAAACTATCTCTGTCATAGTTGTAAAAGACAGGCGCAGAACCAGTCCCCACATCGATAGTCTCATCAGACAAAAAACTATCCGTCACGAAGACAAAACTATCATGATAAGTCATGGTTTTTGTATCTAAAATCTTTTTTCTACCATGGTTTTTATAAAAATGAATCGTATTGATATCGTCGTTGAACAATTTTTGAGATAACTGAACACCCGAAAAATCTCGCTCAATAAGGAAAGAAACTAAAATATCCTTAACCTTATCATTGTTGATGTCATACCAGAAGCCAATTGGCATCATAAGACTTATGGGTTTCGCAGAATAGCTAGGGAAGTAAGTATCGGAATTCTTAATATAAGCAGAATCTTTAGATCCGACATTGATACCTAATGGAGCATTTTTTTGATTTTCGCTATAACAGACGATATCGTATAACGAATCCCTATTGACATCAATATTCCAAAACATTTGATATTCATCGTGCCTAGGTGACAAAATGGGGTCTTTGAGAGGAGGCGTTTGCCCTCTAACCATGGCTTTACAAGCACCTTCATTATATTTCAAAGGAAAAAAATCTGAACTCGTAAAGTTAAATAGACCATAACACGTATTATCGCTCTTCCATAAATTTTCATTTGCAGGCAGAGCTAGTTCTTTTTTATAATTTTTATATAGCCATCTATTATTTCCCATTCGATTTACATAGACTATATCTATATCCCCATCGCTATCCAGGTCTTCGAATACAGGCAAATATTTATTTAAACTTATAATCTGCTGTCGACCTATCAATGGATCATAACTAGTAGATTCAATGGAATCATAAAAGTCAAACTGAAACACGGAATCATTTATGCGCTTGGTATAATGAATGAGAAAATAGCTCTCAGTCTGCAATATGAGATCATCCAGTTTATCTTCATTTAAATCTCGCATCGAAAATATATAATTATCACTTTTTGGGAAAAAGGCCTCATATCTTGGAGTATAGAAATAATCTCCATTTGATTTTTGAAGATAAGTTTGAATTCTATTCGCATTAGCGCCTGCAACTTGAACTACAACAAGGTCTTTTATACCATCATTATTCAAGTCCATCTGATTTAATATACAACTGTTCATACCACCAGTGAAAGGATTCAGAAGCTGTCTATTACCATGGAAAACAGGAATGTTGTTCATTCTGAATAAATCCTGAGAATGACCAATTAAAGCTAAAATAGAAAACACAAGCGCATATAACTGTCTTGAGAACATAGAGAATTGATTAACCACAAATATACGCCATTTTTAGGAGAAAATCAATATCAAAAACGATTTGCTTGTTAACAAATATATAATCAAAATTACAGAACCTCACATTAGAAAGGGAAAGCTTGGTAATTATGTTGATAGTTCGATTTTTTAAATTATCCTAATTGATACTTTTCAGATATATAATGCTCGAAACAATAAAAATCTAAAGACTTGCCTGTAGCCATTACGCAGAGTTCATCTGAATTATATAGAGCACCATATTGATGAATATGAACCGAATGCCAATCATTAATTTGGCTATACTTTTTTTGTCTTATAAGATCTTTTAAACCTTGGGTTTTATTCATTTCTAGATACCACTGCGCCGCATAAAAGGAGCCGAGCGAATAGGTTGGAAAATAACCCATACCGCCAAAACTCCAGTGAACATCTTGCAGACAACCCATAGCATCATTCGGTACATCTAATTTTAGATATTGTTTATACATAGCATTCCAATATTCACTTACCTCAGATACTTTCAATTCATTATTGATCAATTTTTTTTCCAACTCATAGCGTATCATAATGTGATAGTGATAGGTTAGCTCATCGGCTTCTGTTCTTATGAGACTCGGTTCTATATAATTGATCTCAGAGAATAAATCCCAGGGGCTGAGAGCTTGCATTTGAGCGGGAAAAAATTCTTGTATAATCGGGAAAAGAAGTTCAATAAATGCTTGACTGCGACCTATGTTATTCTCCCAGAATCTTGACTGACTCTCATGAATACCTAGAGACACGGAATTAGAAGAAGGCATGCCAACCAACCCTTGTGAAAGACCCATTTCATATCTACCATGACCGCTTTCATGTATAGCAGACCATATCGAAGACATTAAATCATTTTCATTATAACGAGTGGTCATGCGTATGTCGGTGCTATGAAAATTGGTGCAAAAAGGATGCGAAGAGACATCCATGCGAAAAAGATCTTTATTGACTTCTAGTAAATCA
>Ga0208852_1000346_pt1 | contig 12822 bp, 13 predicted proteins | sample LakMenEpi18Jun09_FD_150711 | JGI IMG/M metagenome (GOLD analysis project Ga0208852, IMG submission 150711) | Freshwater microbial communities from Lake Mendota, WI - 18JUN2009 deep hole epilimnion ns (SPAdes) | ecosystem: Environmental > Aquatic > Freshwater > Lake > Epilimnion/Euphotic zone ...
CCTTGTTTTAAAGTCGGATGACGTTTTCCTTTATTCCAAGAGGTGCCACCCAATGTCACGCCATGATAAAGCGTGCAATCATCTTCGATAATCGCGGTTTCCCCAATCACGACACCCATGCCGTGATCAATAAAAACACGACGACCAATGGTCGCGCCTGGATGAATTTCAATACCAGTAAACCAGCGTCCGATATGGGAAATGAAGCGACCTAGCCAGTAAAGCTTGATCCGCCAGAATGCATGGGCCAGGCGATGAATAAGTAAAGCATGTACGCCAGGGTAGGTCGTTAAGACTTCGAGTGTCGACCTTGCAGCAGGGTCGCGCTCAAAGACAATCGCGATATCTTCTCTAATTTTTTTAAACATGGGCGTAATTATCGCATGAAATGATTAACTTGACTAAATTACTAGGTTAATACAATCGGCCTTCAAGATTTTAATTTTTTTTGTACCTGCGTTAAGATACCGCGCAAAATATTAATCTCATCGACTTCAAGTTGTGATCTCGCAAAAAGGATATGCAAGCGTTGCATTAACCGTTCACCTTGAACCTTATCTAAGAATTCTATTTTCTCGAGCACTAACTCTAAGTGAGATAAAAATCCCATTAAGCTATCGTGATCCGCTAAAAGATTTAGGTCTTTGGTATAGAGCTTGGGTGGTTTTGTCGAAATAGACGCCTGTCTTAATTCATGACATACCACTTGCACAGCTTGCGCTAAATTAAGGGATGAGTAATGCGGGTTTGCATCGATAAAACTTAACACTTGGCATTGGTGTACCTCAAGATTTGAGAGCCCACTCATTTCAGTGCCAAAGACAAAAGCGACATCTGAATGATCTGCGACACGAATCATTTCATGCGCCACTTCACGCACATCTAGATAAGGTTGTGTCAACTCGCGTCGCCTCGCAGATAATCCCACAGCAAGCTTCACACCTTTTAAGGCTTCTTCTAAATCTTGAACGACGTGTGCATGTTGTAAAACATCATCAGCGCCAGATGACATTGCAGTCGCTTCAGGGTGCGGAAATTTTTTAGGATTCACTAAATAGAGTCTGTGAATACCCATCGTCTTCATCGCACGTGCTGTAGCACCAATATTTCCGGGGTGACTCGTTTGACAGAGAATGATGCGGATGCGATCGAACGCATCTGAAGTAGCGACCATGGAGTTCCTTCATGTAAAATAGCATTTTATCAAGTCTATTAAAAAACGAAGCTTTAAATAGACACGTTCTTAGAAAAATAGAGAGAAATTCATTTTATGCATCCGATGTTAAACATTGCAGTTAAAGCCGCAAGACGCGCAGGCGCTATTATCAATCGAGCGTCTCAAGATATCGGCACACTCACAGTGAAGAGCAAAAACTTTAACGACTTTGTCAGTGAGGTGGATGTCGCCGCCGAGCGTGCGATTATTGACACCTTAAAAGAGGTGTATCCCACACACGGTTTTATGGGTGAAGAATCAGGTTCTACCACTCACACAAGTGATTTCATTTGGATCATCGACCCCTTAGATGGCACAACTAATTTCTTGCATAACTTTCCACAGTACTGTGTGTCAATCGCGCTTCAACATAAAGGTGAAATCACACAAGCAGTCATTTATGAGCCGAATCGAAATGATCTTTATACGGCGACCAAAGGTCGCGGTGCATTCTTAAATGATAAGCGTATCCGTGTTTCAAAATGCGACAAGCTTCAAGAGTCTCTCGTAGGTACAGGTTTTCCATTTCGCGATTTTAAACATCTAGATACTTATTTGGGCATGTTTAAATCAATGCTACAAAAAACTACAGGCATTAGACGTCCAGGTTCCGCAGCGCTCGATTTAGCTTATGTGGCGAATGGATCGCTGGATGCTTTTTGGGAGATTGGTTTGTCGCCCTGGGATATTGCAGCGGGTTCACTTTTAGTTCAAGAAGCAGGCGGAATTATTTCAAACTTAAATGGCAAAGAGGGATGGCTTCAGTCAGGAAATATATTGGCAGCCTCACCTAAAATTTATGATGCCATGTTAGAAGTTTTAGCGCCTCATCTCACGGAAGATATTAAAGCTTAGTGGTGATGACCACCCGCACCGTGCACGTGTTGGTGAGTCACTTCTTCTTGGTTTGCAGAACGCACATCTTTAATGGTTGCTTTGAAAATAATACGTTGACCGGCCCAAGGATGATTGCCATCTACAACTACTTTCCCATCTGCAACATTCGTCACTGTATATAAAATAACTTCACCCGTCTCATCTTCACCTTCGAATTGTGAACCCTCTTTTAAATTTTCTTGGGGGAAAGCTGAAGCCGGTTCAATTTGAACGAGCTCCGCATCATACTCACCAAAAGCATCGGCAGGCTCTAACGCTAATTCAATCGTGTCACCAATATTTTTTCCGTGCATCGCTTCTTCTACTTTTGGAAAAATATTGTCATAGCCACCATGGAGATATGCCACAGGCTGGTCACTTGATTCTAAAACAACGCCGTCGGCATCTTTCAGTTCGTAGGTCATCGTGACTACAGTGTTCATAGAGACTTGCATAAAAAATTCCTTCAAATGTTTTTTAATATTTTATAGAAGATATAAAGAGATGGGGTGTGACTTTTTAAAATTATTTTAATGTCCGTGATTATGATCAAGGAGACTATAAAAATTAGATGGCGTCATGATGGTTGGTTTTGCGATCTTTAATGGCTTTGGATAGTCACGGCTAAAATGCAGTCCCCGACTTTCGTGTCTTGCAATCGCTGATTCCACAATCAACTCTGCGACTTGTAAAAGATTTCTTAATTCAATGAGATTATGACTCACCTTAAAGTTCGTATAAAACTCATGCACCTCATCACGCAGCATATGAATGCGATGAAGAGCGCGTGATAGACGTTTATTAGTTCTCACAATGCCGACGTAATTCCACATGAAGCGTCGTAATTCATTCCAAGTATGCGTGATAAGAATTTCTTCATCCGCATCAGTCACTCGACTTTCATCCCAGTGAGGTAAATCAAAAGAAGTGGTATCGACTTTAGATTGAAGAATATGTTTCGCCACTGCATCACCAAAGACTAAACATTCAAGAAGTGAATTACTTGCTAAACGATTGGCACCATGAAGTCCTGTGTAGGCTGTTTCGCCAATGGCATAAAGATGGGCTAAATCGGTTTGACCTTCAAGATTGGTCATCACACCTCCGCAACTATAATGTGCAGCAGGGACCACCGGAATCCATTCTTTTGTGATATCGATACCAAGCTCTAAGCATCGGGCATAGATGGTTGGAAAATGTGACTTTATAAAGTCAGGTGATTTGTGTGAGATATCTAAATACACACAATCGATCCCGCGTTTTTTCATTTCAAAGTCAATCGCACGGGCCACAATATCGCGGGAAGCCAATTCACCTCTTCCATCATACTCATCCATGAAGCGTGATCCATCCGGCAATCTTAAAAGACCACCTTCGCCTCTCACAATTTCAGAGATTAAAAAAGATTTAGCTTTGGGATGAAAAAGACACGTCGGATGAAACTGAATAAATTCCATATTGGCAACGCGACATCCTGCGCGCCATGCCATAGCCACACCATCGCCTGTGCTGACATCAGGGTTTGTTGTATAGAGATAAACTTTACTGACACCACCTGCTGCAAGAATGGTTTCTTGTGCCGAGACCGTCATGACTTTACCGGTTTTGTTATTAAGCACATAAGCTCCTAAGCAACGATTGGATTTAATGTGATTAACTTTTAAAGATTTTTTTTCTGTAATGAGGTCGACCGCAATATGGTTTTCTAGAATCGTGATATTCGCGTGCGCTTTGACTTGTTCACTCAAAGTTGCCTGGATCGCTCGACCCGTAGCATCTTTTGCGTGAACCACACGCCTATGGCTATGACCACCTTCTTTGGTTAAATGAAATTGTTGTGTTGTTTCATCGAGGCTAAAAGGCACCTGCAAATCATGAAGCCACTCAATCGCTTCTTTGCCGTGAGATGCCACAAAATTGGCAACCTTAGGGTCAGTTAAACCACCCCCAACAAATTCGGTATCCTTCACATGACTTTCAATGGAGTCTTCATTCGACATGACCGCAGCCACGCCACCTTGAGCCCACTGGCTTGAACTATCTAGAATCTCTCGCTTACTGACAATCAGTACTTTTTTATGGTCAGCTAGCTTTAAAGCTGAAGTAAGGCCAGCGAGACCGCTACCTATAATGAGCACGTCACAACGTAACATTTTGCGTATTTTTCATGAACTAATTAAGAATGAAGGCGTCAGAGATGTATATATAGTATGTTTATGTTTTTTTTGACGAACAAAATTAAGCTAAAAACCCATGCCAATACTTAACAATAACATAGAACAAAAGAAATTATCACTCGTTGAAGATAAGTCTGCCGTGTATACTTCCGAGCATGTTAAACCTTCGCTATCAGCCGTTGTGAGTGAGAAAATCGAAAATCCGAATCGTGCACTCGACCAAGTTTTAGTCGAAAGCGCTCAGCAGGGCGATAAAAAAGCATTCGGTCTTTTAGTCGAAAAATATCATCGCAAGCTCGGTCGCATTCTCACCCGTATGGTGCGTGATCAAGCCGAGATTGAAGACATTGTCCAAGAAACATTCATTAAAGCGTATCGTGCCCTCCCTAATTTTAGAGGCGACAGTGCTTTTTATACCTGGCTCTATCGTATTGGTATCAATACCGCAAAGAATCATTTAGTGGCGATGGGCAAACGCCCGCGCAATATGACTGAATTTGAAAATGAGGATGGTGAGTTTGAAGAAACGCACCAAGTGGCGGAAGCTGAAAATCCAGAGACCACATTACTCACGAAAGAAATCGGGATTACTGTCAATGCCGCGATTGAATCCTTACCAGAAGAATTAAAGGTGGCGATTACATTACGTGAAATTGAAGGTTTAAGTTATGAAGAGATTGCAGAGATGATGGAGTGTCCGATTGGCACTGTGCGCTCTCGTATCTTTAGAGCGCGCGAAACGATTGCAGAAAAATTAAAACCGCTTTTGTCACAACACAATAATAAACGTTGGTAAATTTAAATTTAAGGAAAAGTTATATGAAAGAAAAAATTTCAACACTCCTCGATGATGAGCTCGATCTTAAAAGCTCAAGTCAAACGGTAAGAGACATTAACAAAGACAGCCGTTTACGTGAGCGCTTCGAAACTTACCAATTGATTCGTGACTCCATTAAAAATGAATTGATTGACTCAACACTTTCATCCAAATCTATTTTAGATGCCATTGATAAAGAGCCTATCCAGTTAAAGTTTAATAAGTCCTCTAAGTTTCAATCTGCAATTGCGCTCCCTGCAGCGTCATGGATGTCTTGGCCGGTAGCGGCATCATTTATTGCTGTTCTTTTTGTAGGTGCGATGATCACGACAAATACATTTCATATGAAACCAACGAATACGATTGAAATTGCTGAGAATATTCCAAATGAATATATTGAAGCGCATCAAACGTTAGCGCCGACTAATGTCGCGTTTTATGTTGAAACACAAGCTAAGTAATTTTTTTATGCAGCGAGTAGTCGTTGGTTTAATCACTTTTATCTTAAGTTGTTATGCGCAAGCCGCTGAGGATCCTTGGCTTCATCTAGAAAAAGCTTCTCAAGCTGCCAGAAAATTAAGTTACAAAGGTATTTTTCTTTATCAAAATTTTCAAGATGTCCGCTCAATCGAAATCACCCATCTTAATAATGGCGAGGAAGAATTCGCTCGCATGGTGACTTTAGATGGCCAGCCTCATGAAGCTTTATCACGCGGCAAAAATATGATGGTGTTTAATTCGAATAAAGAAAATGTCATGATTCAGGAAAGACAGGGTCAGAATTTATTTCCTGCGATTTTGCCTCCAGACATCGAAAGTGTTAAAGCGATTTATACCCTTCGCTTTGCGAATCAAGAAAGAATTGGTGGCCGCGAAGCTCAAATTGTTTACCTTGAACCCAAAGATCAGTTTCGATATCTTTACAAGTTATGGCTCGATAAAGAATTTGGCTTGATTCTGAAGATGAGCATTTTAGATCATCAACAAAAAATGATTGAACAAGCAAGTTTTAATCAAATTGCATTATTTAGTGGTCAAGATTTAAATTGGTTTAAACCCAATGTTGATACACATAAAAAATACATCATGAATGAAGCGCCTCAAAATAAAATATCCCACGAAAAATATTGCACCATTTCTAATTTGCCTGCGGGGTATAAAGAAGTTAGTCACGTGACCAGAACTATGGGCAATCAACCACAACTTGTGCATCACTGGGTATTCTCAGATGGACTTTCCTTTGTCTCTTTATTTGTAAACCCTATTCCTAAAGACCAGAAGTCTCGTGTGGGGGAAACGCGCGTGGGCTCATCCCATGTTTATGCGAGAGTCATGAATGGTAATCAAATTATGGTGGTAGGTGCCGTGCCACAAGCAACCATTCAAAAAATTTCGAATTCGATTCAAGATATGAAAGCGCATTAGATGATCGAAGAGCAAGCCATTGTCATCAAAGCTTCAAAAGAGCATGTCACACTCGAAGTGGTGCGAAGTAAGCCTTGTGGTTTATGTGGACAGGTAAGGGGATGCGGTAATTCAATCTGGGGAAAAATTTTCTCACATCAATCAGGCCTCATTGAAACCAGAAACAATTTGAATGCGAAATTAGGGGATGTTGTGATTCTAGGTATCGATGAAACGCTTATGCTCAAAGGTTCGCTCATGCTTTACGGCGTGCCACTTCTTTTAATGTTTTTAGGTATGGCGATTGCAAATAGTTTCGTCACACATATGATCGAATTTTATACGTTGATGGGTGCGGTATTAGGTTTATCTTTAGGTGTCATGATGATTAAGCGTGCCATTAACGAGAAGATGCAAATGTTTTACAATGAAGCGCAACTCATTCGTTTTAAATAATTCATTTAAGGAATAGATAGACCATGATAAGACGTCTTTTTTATGTATGCATATTTCAGTTTTTAATTCTGACCGGATTAGTTGCTAAAGAACTTCCGGACTTTACTGAGCTCGCTGAAAAACAAAGTCCTGTCGTCGTCAATATCAGCTCGATTCAAAAAAATCGTGCGAATGTGATGGGACAAGGATCGCCTGAAGATGAGCAAATGCAAGAATTTTTTAAGCGTTTTGGAATTCCAGTGCCGCCAGGTATGCCACCTCATAATGGTCGCGGACAGCAACCCCTTCCAGATAAACAAGTGTCTGCCACAGGATCTGGATTTATTGTGACGACAGATGGTTTCATATTAACTAATGCGCATGTTGTCAAAGACGCAGATGAAGTGATGGTAAAACTTAATGACAAGCGTGAATTCAAAGCAAAAGTGATTGGGATTGATTTAAGAACGGATGTTGCCGTATTAAAGGTCAATGCGACTAGCTTACCGAAAGTAAGTATTGGAAATCCTGACACCATTAAAGTCGGCGAATGGGTCGCTGCAATTGGCGCTCCTTTTGGCTTAGAAAATACAATGACCGTTGGTATTGTGAGCGCTAAAGGTCGTGCATTACCTCAAGAAAATTTTGTACCTTTTATTCAAACCGATGTGGCGATTAATCCAGGTAACTCAGGTGGTCCGTTATTTAATTTAAAAGGTGAGGTGATAGGGATTAACTCGCAAATTTATAGCCGCACTGGCGGTTATATGGGACTCTCATTTGCCATTCCTATCAATGTGGCGATGGACGTCATGGGTCAACTTAGGACTAACGGTAAAGTGATTCGAGGTTGGTTAGGTATTGCGATTCAAGAAGTGACCAAAGAACTTTCCGAATCCTTCGGTATGAAAAATACCAATGGCGCATTAGTCGCTGGGATTGAAAAAGGAGCGCCTGCGGAAAAGGGTGGTCTTCAGCCTGGGGATGTGATTACTAAATTTGATAGTAAGTTGATTGAGTCCTCGTCTGACTTGCCTAAAGCGGTGGGTAATACGAAACCAGGTAAAACGGTGATTGCTGAAGTGTTTAGAAAAGGCAGCATCAAAACACTCAACTTAACTGTTGGTGAGATGCCATCTGATCAATCTGAAGTAATTGCAAGTAATAAGGCCCCTGAAAAAGCAGACGTGAATCGTTTAGGTTTGGTTTTAAAAGAAGCCCCTCCACAACAACGCAAAAAAATGAATGGCAAAAAGGGATTGTTAGTAGTTGATGCGCAAGGTTCAGCGGCAGCAGCTGGTATTCGTCGAGGCGATATTATCTTAGCGCTTAACAACGGCGAAGTCGAAAGCGTTGAGGCTTTTACCAAAGAAGTCTCCACTATCCCTAATGGTAAGACGGTAGCGCTCCTCATTTTAAGAAATGATGAGACACTTTACGTGCCGGTCAAGATCACGAATGAGCGATAAAATCAGCTAGGCATAAAAGCTTTGTTGTAAAATACATGCTTTCAATCAAAGGCGCTTAAAGAGTTTTAAGCGCCTTTGTTATTAGGTAACTCAAGGCATCATTATTCTTCATGGAAAACATTAGAAACTTTTCAATCATCGCGCATATCGATCACGGCAAGTCGACCTTGGCGGATCGTATCATTCAGTATTGCGGTGGTTTATCAGATCGCGAGATGGAAGCGCAAGTTTTAGATTCGATGGATCTTGAGCGTGAACGCGGTATTACGATTAAAGCGCAAACAGCCGCACTTCAATATAAAGCACTTGACGGTAAGATTTATAATCTCAATCTCATTGATACACCCGGCCACGTCGACTTCACTTATGAAGTGAGTCGCTCTCTTGCAGCTTGTGAGGGCGCGCTTTTAGTCGTTGATGCAAGCCAAGGGGTTGAGGCGCAGACCGTCGCAAATTGCTATACCGCGATTGAGCAAGGTGTGGAAGTCACTCCTGTGTTAAATAAAATTGATTTACCATCTGCAGATCCAGATCGTGTGATCGAGGAAATAGGCGATGTGATTGGCATTGATGCCTCAGATGCGATTCGCTGCTCAGCTAAAACAGGTGAAGGTGTGAGAGATGTGTTAGAAACAATTGTTTCTCGTGTGCCACCGCCAAGAGGTGATGTGACTAAGCCATTAAAGGCCCTCATCATTGATGCTTGGTTTGATAATTATGTAGGCGTTGTCATGTTAGTGCGTGTGGTCGATGGCAGTTTAAAACCAAAAGATAAAATTAAACTGATGGCGACAGCTGATCAATATCTTTGTGAGCAAGTGGGTGTTTTCACACCAAAATCGAGAGGCAAAGAATCACTCTCTGCAGGCGAGGTAGGTTTTATTATTGCAGGTATTAAAGAGCTCGCGAGTGCCAAGGTCGGTGATACGGTCACGTTAGCAGACAAACCTGCATCCGAAGCTTTGGCTGGATTTAAAGAAGTTAAACCCCAAGTGTTTGCAGGGCTATACCCTGTAGAATCGAATCAATTCGAAGCCTTAAGAACGGCTTTAGAAAAATTAAGTTTAAATGATTCATCCCTTCGTTTTGAACCAGAGAATTCAACAGCTTTAGGTTTTGGTTTCCGTTGTGGATTTTTAGGCCTTCTTCATATGGATATCGTGCAAGAGCGCTTAGAGCGTGAGTATGATATGGATTTAATCACTACAGCCCCGACCGTTGTGTATGAACTTCTTAAAAGAGACGGTGAAGTTACCCAAATTGAAAATCCATCTAAATTACCTGACACATCTCGTATCGAAGAAATTCGTGAGCCGATTATTCTCATTAACTTACTGATGCCGCAAGACTATGTAGGCCCTGTGATGACTTTATGTAACGGCAAGCGAGGCATTCAAAAAAATATGCAATACCTAGGTCGACAAGTGATGCTGACTTACGAGATGCCACTTAATGAAGTGGTGCTCGATTTCTTTGATCGATTGAAATCGATTTCAAAAGGTTATGCGTCTATGGATTATGAATTCTTAGAATTTAGAGCAGCTGATTTGGTGAAGCTTGATATCATGGTGAATGGTGAACGTGTAGATGCATTATCATTAATTGTGCATCGTTCAAATAGTATTTATCGAGGACGAGAAGTGGCATCCAAGATGCGTGAATTGATCCCAAGACAAATGTTTGATGTTGCTATTCAATCATCCATCGGTGCAAACATTATTGCGCGTGAAACAGTGAAAGCCATGCGTAAGAATGTGTTGGCTAAATGTTATGGTGGCGATATTTCGCGTAAGAAGAAATTATTAGAAAAACAAAAAGAGGGCAAGAAGCGTATGAAGCAGGTTGGGAATGTTGAAATTCCTCAAGAGGCTTTCTTAGCTATTTTAAGGGTAGAAGAAAAATGATGTTTGCGCTAATCATGGTCATCGTCTTAACCATCACAGGACTGATTTGGTTGCTTGATATTTTTGTCTTAAGCAAAAAAAGAGCAAAGAATGCAAAAGAGCCTATCCTGGTTGAATATTCGAAAAGTTTTTTCCCTGTGATTTTTTTAGTGTTCTTTATTCGCTCATTTATTGCAGAGCCTTTTAAAATTCCTTCAGGCTCCATGATGCCGACACTTTTAGCAGGCGATTTTATTTTAGTCAATAAATTTAGTTACGGTTTTCGTGTGCCTATTTTGAACCACACGATCATAGAAGTGGATAAGCCTCATCGTGGCGATGTGTTTGTTTTTCACTACCCACCTAAACCATCGATTGACTATATCAAGCGTGTAGTAGGTCTTCCAGGCGATGTGATCGAATATAAAAGTAAAACACTTTATATTAATGATAAAAAAATAGAGCAAACATTCGTTGGTAAATACCCATATATCATGAATGAAATTCATCACATTGAAGCTAAAGAATTTAAAGAGGCATTAGGTAGTGTGAATCACTCCATCTTGATTCATGATTTGCCTGGAGAAAATTTTAAATTTGAAGTGCCTCAAGGCCATTATTTAGCGTTTGGGGATAATCGAGATAATAGTGCTGATAGTCGCGTATGGGGTTTTGTGCCCGAACATAACTTAGTGGGACGTGCTTTTTTTATTTGGTTTAACTTCAGCGAATTTAAACGTATTGGGTCTATCATTCATTAATGGATAAAGAGCGTCAGGCCTCGTTAAGTCGAATCATTCATTACACGTTTAATGATTCTGCTTTTATGATCATGGCTCTCACGCATCGCAGTTTTTCAGCGCAACATAATGAGCGTCTCGAATTCTTAGGTGACAGCGTTTTAAGTTTTCTCATCGCCGAAGAGCTCTATAAAAGATTCCCACGTATTGATGAAGGTGATTTAAGTCGCTTGCGCGCGCAACTTGTTAAAGAAAGTTCATTAAGTGCTATTGCCACATCCATTGGTTTAGGTGACTTTATCCGATTAGGTGAGGGTGAATTAAAAAGTGCAGGATGGCGACGCCCGTCCATTTTAGCTGACACGTTTGAATCTATGATTGGTGCCATTTATTTAGACGGTGGCATAGAGCCCACACATCAATTTGTGCATCGTTTTTTTGAGGCGCAGTTAAATGAGATTGATCCCAAACTTATTCAAAAAGATCCAAAAACTTTACTGCAAGAATTATTACAAAGTAAGAAGAGTGATTTACCGATTTATACAGTCGTCTCCATTGAAGGGGAAGCGCACAGCCAAACCTTTACCATTGAATGCATCATTAAGAAATCTGATATTAAAACGCAAGGGATAGGCAATAGTAGAAGAATTGCGGAGCAAGAAGCTGCAGCAAAAGCTTATCAACTTATGTTGGAGATCATCTAGTGAGCGAACATAAAATCACACGCTGCGGTACGATCGCTATTGTCGGTCGACCTAATGTAGGTAAGTCGACACTCTTAAATTATTTGGTAGGTAGCAAGATCAGTATTACTTCAAAAAAAGCTCAGACCACACGCTATCAATTATTAGGCATTCAAACGATAGATGACACCCAGTTTCTTTTTATTGATACACCCGGTTTTCAGCTTAAACATTTAAACCTCATGAATAAGGGTTTAAATAAAACCGTGCACCAAGTATTAAGTGATGTCGATGTAGTTCTTTTTGTGATTGAGTCTCGAGGCATGACGGAAGAAGATCAAGCCGTGATGAAACTCATTCCTAAAGATCGCCCGACGATTCTCGTCATGAACAAAGTAGATTTAATGAAAGACAAGAATGCACTTTTAGAACAAATCAAAACCATGAGCGAGACATATACTTTTAAAGCCATGGTGCCTGTGTCAGCTAAAAAAAATAAACATTTAGACCATTTACTATCGACCGTTCGAGATTTTTTACCCGAACAACCATTCATCTATGGTGAAGATGAGATTACTGATAAGAGCGAAAGATTTCTTGCGTCTGAAATCATCAGAGAGAAGATTTTCCGTCTTACGGGCCAAGAAGTGCCTTATTCCATTGCGGTTGAAATTGAAAAATTTGAAGTTGAAGGTAATTTGCGTCGCATCTTTGCCGCGATTATCGTGGATAAAGATAGTCAGAAGCCTATGTTGATCGGTAAAGACGGTGAAAAGTTAAAACAAATTTCAACTGAGTCTAGACAAGACATGGAAGAGCTCTTCGGGGGTAAGGTATGGCTTGAGACTTGGGTTAAAGTCAAAAGTGGTTGGTCGACAGATCAGCGCGTTTTAAAATCATTAGGCCTTTAATTTTATAAATGGCGACTCCCAACCATCGTCAAGAAAATCAGCGTGTGTATATCTTGCACACATATCCTTTTAAAGAAACAAGTTTAATCGCAGAAGTTTTCACAGAAAAATTTGGCCGCATTCCAGTGGTAGCTAAAGGGGCTCGACGACCAAGATCATCTATTCGTGGCATGCTTCAATCCTTTCAAGTGTTGCTTGCTAACTGGTCAGG
>Ga0208852_1000349_pt1 | contig 12783 bp, 14 predicted proteins | sample LakMenEpi18Jun09_FD_150711 | JGI IMG/M metagenome (GOLD analysis project Ga0208852, IMG submission 150711) | Freshwater microbial communities from Lake Mendota, WI - 18JUN2009 deep hole epilimnion ns (SPAdes) | ecosystem: Environmental > Aquatic > Freshwater > Lake > Epilimnion/Euphotic zone ...
CTAGTGAATTAGACAAGTGCGGGCGTGCCGCGGAATGTGCCGGGGTCGCCTGGTGCAGGAATAGTTGGCTTTGACCAACTTGTGAGTGTTGCAACCTTGGCTGCGACTTCTTTCCAGTCGGCCGAGGCCCACCCTTGCGCACATGCCGGAATCGCACCGTTTCCTTGAATGACAAGGAAGGCAGGCAGCTCAGTGAGGCCAAGTGCTTTTACTGCAGCACGCTCTGGGTCGCAGTACACAAGGAATTCGTCGGCATATGGTCCGAGGAATGCACGAGCTTCAGCAGAGTCGCACGTGATGATGAAGTTGACTCGCACTGCAGCACCTGAGAATTGACGCATGATGCGCACGGCTGTTTCGAGAATCCACGAACTTTCGTTAGTGAATGGATCGAGGACAACAGATGCCATATGAAAAGTCGTGAGCCACTCGCGCAAAGTGCGGGCTTCGCCAGCAAGAGGGGTGAGAGCGAGGTCCAGGCTTGGATTGGGGAGAGGGGTACTTGCCACGGGAACAACGCTAGTTCAGGGGCGCCCCTTCGGTCTAGGTTGGTGGCATTGTTCACCACTGCAAGGAGTACACATGGGCGAAATGATTGAATTTAAGAGCAACGGGGGCACCTGTACGGGCTATCTCGCTGGCACCTCGGGCCCCGGAGTCATTGTGATTCAAGAGTGGTGGGGACTTGTGCCACACATCAAGGACATTGCAGACAGATTCGCCGCGGAAGGATTCGTGGCACTTGCTCCCGACATGTATCACGGCGAAGTCACTTCAGAGCCAGACCTTGCTGGCAAATTACTGATGAGTATGAATCTTGCAACTGCGGGTAAAGATCTCAGCGGCGCGGTCGATGCACTGCAAGAACGAACCGGCCGTACAAAAGTTGGAGCAACTGGTTTTTGCATGGGCGGTGGATTGGCACTGATGGCAGCATGTTTACGTCCTGATGCAATTAGTGCGGTTGCTCCGTTCTATGGCGGCATGCGACCAGACACGGTGATTGAGTGGGACAACCTTGCTGCAGTTGTCGAAGGGCATTATGCAGAAACAGACCGTGGCACTGCGGCGCCTGAAGCAGTGAAGGAATTAGAAGCAACGTTGCGCGCAAAAGGTAAGAACGCAACGTTCCATGTTTACCCAGGCACGCAACATGCTTTCTTCAACGACACTCGTCCCGAGGTGTATGACGCTGAAGTGTCGCAAGTGGCATGGGATCGCATGCTTGCGCTGTTCCGCGCACATTTATAGATTGCGGATTATCTAGTCAAAAGTAATTAAGCAAGTTCAGCGATTGCTTCTGCAATTGCAATAGCTCGTTGTGCGTTTGCAACGTGCAAGTTTTCAATCATGCGACCATTGAGTTGCACGACGCCTTTGCCTGCGGCGAGAGCTTCGTTGAACGCGGCAATCACTTCGCGGGCATGGGCGACTTCGTCCTCGCTTGGTGACCACACTTCGTTGGCAATTCCAACTTGGTCCGGATGAATGAGGGTCTTTCCGTCGAATCCCATTTCGGCGCCTTGCACGCTTTCTGCACGGAAACCATCGGCGTTCTTGATGTCGTTATATACGCCGTCAAGAATTGGCTTATCTGCTTCGCGTGCAGCAAGTAATGCCATGTGCAGGCTTGGTACAAGTGGGTGACGGCCAGGTACTTGAGCAGCACGCAATTCTTTTGCCAAGTCATTTGTTCCCATGACAAGAACAGCAACGCGTGGATGAGCAGCTATTGCACGACAATCCATGATGGCGGTTGGTGTTTCAATCATGGCCCAGATCAGAATCTCTTTCGGAGCGCCGGCGGCATCGAGTGCGGCTGACACTTCGTTCACTTCGGCAACCGAGTTGATCTTGGGAATGACAACTGCTGAAACACAAGCTTTGGCTGCTGCCGCAACGTCGGCGTGACCCCATGGTGTTGCTAGAGCGTTACAACGAATGGTGAGCTCACGCTTGCCATATTCGCCTGAATTCACTGCAGCAATTGCTTGCGCACGAGCAAGGTCTTTGGCATCGGGCGACACAGCGTCTTCAAGATCGAAGATGATGGCATCTGCGGGAATGCCCTTTGCTTTTTCAAGTGCACGCTCATTGGCGGCTGGCATGTAAAGAACTGAACGACGTGGTCGAAGTGCGGACATGGTGTCTCCTAGAAGTGAAGTGAATTAGAAACCGTATGAAGCGGCAAGTTCTGGGTCGCGTGCAGCAAGTTGACGTGCAAGTTCAACAACAACCTTGCACTGCTTTACTGAGGCATCGTCTTCCATCTTGCCGTCGAGCATGATGGCACCAGTGCCGTCACCCATTGCGTCGATGACGCGTTGTGCTTGGCGCACATCTTCTGGACGAGGGCTAAACACGCGCTTAGCAATATCGATCTGTACTGGGTGAAGACTCCATGCTCCGACGCAACCCAACAGATATGCGTTACGGAACTGGTCTTCGCAAGCAACAACATCTTTGATGTCGCCAAACGGACCATAGAACGGCAACACGCCGTGCATGACACACGCGTCGACCATGCGGGCCATTGTGTAGTGCCAGAGATCTTGCTGAAAGGTTGGACGAACGCCGGTGTAGTCGTCGCCTTGCGGGTCTTGACGAACGATGTAGTCGGGGTGTCCACCGCCAACGCGCGTTGTTTTCATACGACGGTTAGCTGCAAGGTCTGCTGGCCCGAGTGAGATGCCTTGCATACGAGGTGATGCGCCACAAATTTCTTCTACGTTGGCAACGCCGCGAGCAGTTTCAAGAATTGCGTGCAACAAGATGGGCTTCTTCAGTCCGGCACGTGCTTCAAGTTGAGCGAGAAGACGGTCCACGTAGTGAATGTCTTCAGGGCCTTCAACTTTTGGAATCATGAGAACGTCGAATTTGTCGCCGGCTTTGGTGACAATGTCAATGAGGTCGTCGAGGAACCATGGTGAGTCGAGACTGTTGACGCGTGCCCACAATTGCGTGGTGCCAAAGTTCAGTTCGTTAGCGACTTTGATGAGACCAGCACGAGCTGCTTCTTTGTCTGCCATTGGAATGGCATCTTCAAGGTTTCCCAAGATGATGTCGACATTCGGAATGGTGTCAGGAAGTTTGGACACCATCTTTTCGTTGTGAGGTGGAAAGAAGTGAATGACTCGACTGGGTCGAAAAGGGATTTCCTGTACGGGGGTTGGAGCCCCTGCTGCAAGAGGTTTGAAAAAGTCACGAGGTGAACGCACGCCCTAATCGTATGGGAAATGGATACAAGTTCAGCAGTCCCACGCGTCCATTTCTCCTAGTGTCGTTGACATGAGCCAGCAGTATGACGCAATTCTTTTTGATGCAGGGGGAGTGTTTCTCATCCCAGACCCTGCAGTCTTGGCGCCCACGTTGGCCTATTACGGCGCCACGACCGATGAAGAGACGTATGTTCGCGCTCATTACGGTGCCATGGCTGCAAAGTCACGACAAGGTTCTGGCGAGGATGATTGGTCTCACTACAACAATGCATACGTGCAATTAGTGGGCGTGCCAGAACACAATCGCGACGCCGCAACGTTTGTGTTGTCACGCACTCGTCATGCGCACTTATGGCGCGCACCGCTTGCTGGATCCGCCGAAGCATTGCGAGCGCTAAATGCTGCAGGTGTTCCAGTAGGCGTAGTAAGCAATGCAAGCGGACAGATTGAAGAAATTCTTGAGCGCAGTGGAATCTGTCAGGTGGGCGATGGTCGGCACGCGAGTGTTAGGTGCATTATCGACAGCCATGTTGTTGGTGTCACAAAACCAGACCCACGAATCTTTGATTTCGCATTGCCATTCTTTGACGGCATTGAGAGATCGCGCATTGCATATGTAGGCGACAGCGTTGTTATGGACGTTGGTGGTGCAACAGCAGCAGGATTAATCCCGATTCTTGTTGACCCATACGACGACGCCACAGATCTTGTGACATGCCGACGCATTGCGTCGCTACTGGAACTGTTGTAACTATTTGTTTGCAGAATCGCAAAGATTCTTTGCAATTACCTTCAAGCACAGTGTTTCGTCTGCACCTTCAAAGATGGAAAGTACGCGAGCGTCTACATAGAGACGACTCACGCTGTATTCCTCTGCGTAGCCATAGCCACCGTGGATTTGCAGTGCTTCGCGAGTAACCCACTCGGCAGCTTTGCAAACATACGCCTTCACCATGCTGGCTTCCATAGCGCCTTCACCCTTGCCCATGAGACGAGCGACTGCATAAGAGAACTGACGTGATGCTTGGACAATGACTGCCATGCGACCCAACTTCACTTGCGTGAGTTCGTAGTTGCTAATCGGCTGGCCAAACACTGTGCGGTTCTGTGCGTAGTCAGCCGCTGCTTCATACGCTGCCTGCATAACACCAACAGCACGAGCTGCTGTTTGCAAGCGTCCATTTTCAAAGCCGGCCATCTGAAGGTAGAAACCTTTCCCAAGACCATCGCGTTCGCCGATGAGGTTTGCTTCGGGAACCCACCAGTTTTCAATGGCGATTTCGTAGCTGTGCATTCCGCGGTAACCAATGGTGTCGATGGGGCGACCTTCCATTTTTCCGCCGCCATCTTGAGTGAACATGAAACCATGTGCATCACCTAGTGGTTTTGGAACGATGAACAATGACAAACCGCGGTGAGTTTTTGAACGATCAGGATCTGTGCGAGCAAGAAGCATGAGTACGTTTGCGCGTGCACCAAAAGTGCACCATGTCTTCACGCCGTTAATGAGCCAGCCGGCTTCACCATTTGGACCTGGTGCTTCAACTGCGGTGGTCTTGAGCCCAGCAACATCGGAGCCGTAGTCAGGTTCGGTTACTGCGACTGCTGCCATAACTTCGGCACTAGCAAGTTTTGGAAGCCACTCATGCTTTTGTGCTTCAGTTCCACCTTTAACAAGTGCGCGAGTCAGAATTTCAGGGCGAGTGATGAGCGAGCCACCAATTCCAAGCGATGCGCGTGAAAGTTCTTCGGTTGCGATGACGGAAGCCATGTATTCGCCTTCGCCACCTTCGCTAAAGCCCTCGTACTCGACAGGAACGCTGAGACCGAATGCGCCGATTTCTGCAAGACCAGCGATGACTTCTTCTGGAACATCTTCATTGAAGCGATGCACGTGTTCTGCGCGAGGAGCAACAACTTTGTTTGCAAAGGATCGAAACGTGTCTTGAACCATTTCGAAATCATCAGCTAGATGGCGAGGACCTTGTTCGGTTGCAAGTGAAGCAAGAAAAGAAGGAGCGCGGTACGTCTGCACGAAATCGTGAGCACTGCTGAGTTTGGACGGGTCTACGCCCCACATGTTTTCGCGGCCAATGAGACGCGAAACAAAGTCGTGCACCATGTCTGCAGTAAATGCACAGGTGATGTTTCCTTCGATAGTTCCTTTTGCGCCGTAGTCAAGAAGTGAACTTGCGGTTTCCACTGCAGCAGCCACGTGCGCAATGTCGTAGGCAAGTGTTTGGTTCTTGTCTGGGCCGCCCGCAGCGATGAGAGCCTGAATGGCGGTGGCCACCATGGACTTTGCTGTCGCGATGATTGTGGCGGCTGTCTGGAGGTCGGGAGTTGCAGTACTCATGGGGTGAAACGCTAGTGATGGAGCAGGGGTTTTGGCGCATTCTGTGATGCGCCTAGTGTCACTTCCATGGCGACCAGAGACTTTCCCGAGAATGACTGGCTGACGGGTGCGCCCGGCCCAGATGTGGATGTCGCTCAGATGGACGCAGCTATTGCGGAAATCTCCACCAACCCCTCCGAATTCGGCACCAATCTGGCCCTGATTGTGGTCCATAAGGGTCGGATTGTGCGGGAAATATATGGCGAAGGCGTAACGGCCCAAAGCACCTTGATCTCGTGGTCTGTCGCAAAGAGCATCACCCATGCCTTGGTGGGCATAGCTGTGAAAGATGGATTGCTCTCCATCTCGGATAGCAATCTGTTTCCCCACTGGCAAGACGAACGTGCTCGCATCACTCTTGGCAACTTGCTCAACATGTCGAGTGGGCTCGCATGGTGTGAGGACTATGTGAATGATTCAATTTCTGACGTTATTGAAATGTTGTTTGGTGAAGGAGACTTTGCTGGGGATCATGCGGGGTACGCATCTGCAAAAGAGTTGGAAGCTGCACCTGGATCGAAGTACATGTACTCATCAGGTACTACAAACCTTGTGACGCGTATTTTGGCTGTTGCACTTGGCGAGAAGCAAGGTTCGTCTGAAGTTGTCGAAACTTTTATGCGTCAACGATTGTTTGAACCAATTGGAATACATTCTGCAATTCCTAAATTTGATGACACCGGAAACTTTGTAGGTTCATCATTCGTGTATGCAATAGCGCGGGACTTTGCGCGCTTTGGATACCTGTATTTGAACGACGGATTGTGGGGCGACAATCGTCTATTGCCCGAAGGTTGGGTGCAATATGGGCGAACTGCAATTGCTCGCGACCCTGAGAATGGATTGGACTACGGCGCGCATTGGTGGATGTCGCCCGAAGACCCAGGTTCAATGACTGCAATGGGTTACGAGGGGCAGTTCACGTGGATTTCACCTGATCGCGACCTTGTATTAGTTCGCTTGGGGAAAACCGACAATGAATTGGTTCCCGCACTACGACATCAATTGGTACAGATAATTCGTGCATTCCCTGCGCAGGGCTCTGAAATCGGTCACGATAGTACGCATGGCTGAACCAACGAAAAGCGTCTGGCGGTTCAGTCGTCCACTTCAGTATGTGCTCGGTTGTGCCGTGGTGTACTTCTTTGTGCTTCCACTCATCCCTGGGTTACGCAATGCGGTGAGGGACCTCAAGTCGATCAATCCGTACATGTTGATTGTCGGAATTGGGCTGCAGGGTTTTTCATTATTGGCCTATTCCATGCTCACGCGCGCTGCGTTAGGCGACGAGGGGCACAAGATCAGCCCGTTACGTCTGTTTCGTATTCAGCTAAGTACGAAAGCGCTCGGCAATATCGTTCCTGGTGGAAGTGCTGCAAGTTCAACACTCGGATACAAACTCATCACAATGTGCGGAGTGCGCGGACCAGATGCAGCTTTTGCTTTAGCGACTGCTGGCATTGGATCTGCAGTCGTATTGAATCTCATTTTGTGGTTTGGTCTCATCATTTCAATTCCTACGCGTGGTGTGAACCCTGCATACGGAACTGCAGCTGTTGTCGGTGTCATCTTGATGGCATTTGCTGCATTTCTTATCTTTGGATTAGTAGAAGGTCAAGGACGTGCAGAAAGAATGGTGCGTGCCATCGCTCGGCGTTTTCGCTTTGATGAGCACCATGCTGCAGAAGTTCTTGAACATCTTGGAAATCGAATTGAAGGACTGGCAAAGGATCGTGCTTTGCTGTGGAAGGTCATTGGTTGGGCAACGTTGAACTGGGCACTCGACGCTTTTTCGTTGTGGGTGTTCATCCGGGCATTTGGTGAGACCGTGCATTTTGACGCATTGATTGTTTCGTTTGGACTAGCCAATGTGTTTTCTGTGATTCCCATTACGCCAGGTGGACTTGGTCTCATCGAAGGCATTTACATTCCAACGCTCGTAGGGTTTGGGCTTGCCCGACGCACCGCAACCGTTGGTGTGCTCTCGTACCGAGTCGCACAGTATTGGTTGCCAATCCTTGTGGGTTGGTTGTGTTACCTGTCGCTTCGGTTCGGTCCGTTCTCTATCGATCGCCGCCACAGACTTATTTCACTCAGTGGCGTAGTAGCAAAGCAGGCAGAGCGTGGACTATCCAAAGTTGATTGGGTGGAGACGTATGCGCCGAAAGACCTCACTGGTCAGCACCGTGTGGCAGATTTCCAGCCAACGGACTACGAATACAACGACGACACGGACGGTACGGCGAAACCTGAGTAGCGTTGAGTCCTATGACAACTCACGAACGCCCATTTGGCCGCTGCCTTGAAGATTTCATTCCCGGAGACGTTTTTCGTCACTGGCCTGGCAAGACAATTACTGAATACGACGATCATCTTTTTTGCATGATCACAATGAATCATCATCCGTTGCATACAAACGATTGGTTTGCCAAAGAGAGCGTGCAGGGGCGCAACGTGGTTGTAGGCAACTTGGTGTACTCCCTTGTTTTGGGCATGAGTGTTCCTGATGTCAGCGGTGCAGCGATTGCCAACCTTGAAGTAGAAACTCTTCAGCACAAATTCCCAACTTTCCATGGCGACACAATTCATGCTGAGACTCGCGTGCTGGAAGTAACTGAAAGCAAGTCGAAGAACGATCGTGGAACTGTGTTGGTCGAGACCAAGGGTTTCAACCAAGACGGTAAAGAAGTGTGCTACTTCCGTCGCCGCGTCATGGTGTGGAAACGAGAGTTCGCACCGAATCGTCGTCGTCCGTACGACGGCCAAGACGTGTGGGTCGATTAACACGACACGATCGCATTGCGTCAGCACTCATTGAGTGGGGCAGTGGTTCGCTTCGAGATCTTCCGTGGCGACGTACAAATGATCCGTGGCGAGTTCTAGTAAGTGAAGTGATGCTGCAGCAGACTTCTGTTGCGCGTGTCATGCCAAAGTATGAAGCATTCCTAGAAGCGTTTCCTACTCCAGCCGCACTGGCGCAAGCCCCTTTAGGCGAGGCGTTGCGCCTGTGGTCGGGCCTTGGGTATCCGCGGCGTTGTCGCAATCTGCAGGCAACAGCTGTAGTTCTGCATGAACAACTCAACGGTCGAATGCCTTCTTCTTTGGATGAACTACTTGCACTTCCGGGCATTGGTCAGTACACGGCTCGCGCAGTCCTTGCTTTTGCTCACCGAATCGATGTTGCGGTTGTTGATGTGAACGTGTCGCGCGTGTTGTCACGACTTGAAGGTGTGCCGATGAAGGCACGCGCACTACAAGACCTAGCCGATGAACTGATACCTGAAGGATTGGCGTGGGAATGGAATCAGGTAATGATGGATTTTGGTGCACGGCATTGCACGGTGCGCTCACCACAGTGCGACTCATGTCCTGTGCGTAGTCAGTGTCGTTACAAAGGCGTAGGCGAAGACCCAGCAAAGTCGTCTGCCGGGGTGAGCAAACCACAGGCGCGCTTTGAAGGTTCTGATCGTCAGGCTCGTGGCCGTGCGATGAGAGCAGTGAGTTCAGGGGCGATGAACATCAACGACGTTGTCGAAGTCATGAGGGTTGAAGAGCAACGTGCGCTGGCATTGATTGCTTCGCTGGTGAACGAAGGTCTGTTGCAACGAACAGATGTAATGATTACTTTGCCGTAACCCAATCAATAATCAGTTTGTTTACTTCGGTTGGTTTTTCAAGCTGCATAAAGTGTCCGGCACCCTTCACAATGGTTACCGTTGCCCATGGGCACATGGCGCGAGCAGCTTCTGCAACTTCAGCGCCAATACATCCATCTGTTTCACCATGCAGGTACAAAGTTGGTTGCGTTAGTTCGCCACCACCGGCCGATTGAATGGCGTCGTAGGCATCCGTGCGTGGGCCAGCACCAAGAGTGGCTCGGTAATAACCAAGGGCGGCAGCAAGGTGACCAGGTGCGCGCAAACTTGCCTTGCAATTTTCTGAGTCAACTGCACCGTCGTAGCCCGGTGACCAATCTCTCCACAACATGTCAATAAACGCCATGTCGTTAGCTGGCACGACCATGTCGGATAGTGGGTGTTGGAAATAGAACATGTACCAACTGCGCTTGGTCTGTTCGAGGTTGCCGATGAATGCAGCACCCATTGCGCCACCTGGAGGTACAGCCATTCCTACAACGCGTTTCCAACGATCTGGCTCACTTGCTGCTGCGCCGTACACGCTGGGAGCACCCCAGTCGTGCCCGATGATGACAGCGTTCTCATCGCCGCCAAGTGCTGCGTGAAGTGCATTGGCATCTGCTGACAATGCACCTGTTTGGTACATGCCGTCTGGCGCCAGAGAAGTTGGTGCATACCCACGGGTAAATGGAGCAACTGCATGAAAGCCAGCCTCTGCGAGCGCAGGTAGAAGGTGTCTCCAGCTGTGCGCAGAATCAGGAAAGCCGTGAAGGCATAGAGCAAGCGGGCCGGTTCCGCACTCGAGATAAGAAAAGTCAACGCCATTTGCTGTGACGGTGTTGGTGGTGATGCTGAAAGCCATATGGCGAACGGTAGTCGCTGTGTATGCGACAGGCGTCACTAGGCGTTTTGTTTACATCGTGTCCTCAGGTGCGTAGCGTGACTCTCATGGGGGAAGAGCCATGCTGAATGTGACGTTTCACGGCGTGCGTGGTTCAACGCCATGTCATGGCCCCGAAACTGCAAAGTACGGCGGCAACACATCATGTGTAGCTGTTCAAGCAGAAGGTCAACGACCACTGTTGTTAGACATGGGAACTGGTCTTCGTTACTTCGGTAAGAACTTCCTTGCAACATCATCGACTCCGTTGGATGCAGTTGCTCTCGTGACACATTTACATTGGGATCACATTCAAGGATTGCCGTTCTTTGCGCCTATTTTGCAAGACGGTGCACGCCTTGAAGTCTTTGGTCCAGTGCAAGAAGATGGTTCAACTTTTGCATCAGCAGTTCAGAATGCAATCAAGCAGCCAACATTTCCAGTCGGACTTCACGACCTACGCGGAAAATTTCAGTTCCACGACGTTGCAGATTCTGTGATTTCCATCGACGGATACCAAATCATTTCTCGGCTAGTTCCTCACATTGGCCCCACAGTCGGTTATCGCATCGAGTTTGGTGGCGCTTCAATCGCGTACATTTCTGATCATCAGCAACCGTACGACGGCTCATTTGCAGTTCCAGATGGCGTGCGCGAATTGGTAGAGGGTGTTGACCTTCTTATTCATGATGCGCAGTACACCATGGAAGAATTTGCAGATAAAGCTCATTGGGGCCATTGCACCGCTGAGTTTGCTGTTGGCATCGGGCTCGCATGCCGTGCCAAGCGCGTGGCCCTGTATCACCATGACCCGGATCGCACTGACGACCAACTTGATGCAACACGGGCGTGTTCAGCATCTGCCGGAATGGAAGTATTTGTTGCTCGCGAAGGCGTAACAATCACTCTCTAGCTAAGAATGTCTAATGTGGGTCTGTGTCCACAGAATTTGACTCTGCCCATTTCCGCGCCGTTCTCGGCCATGTTCCCACCTCTGTTGTTATCGTCACTGGTCTCAACGCAGCAGGCGACGCATTTGGAATCACCATTGGTTCGTTTACATCGGTTTCGTTAGATCCACCACTCGTCGGATTTCTACCCGGAGTGAATTCAAAGTCATGGGCTTCAATTCGCGAGTCTGGTCGATTCTGTGTGAACGTCCTTGGTGCTGATCAAGAAGAAGTGTGTTGGCGATTTGCAAAAGAAGGCGATGACAAATTCTCTGGACTTGATTGGACGCCATCTGCTGGTGGAAGTCCTGTGATCCCTGGATCTATTGCATGGATTGATTGTTCCTTGGAATCAGAAACCGTTGCGGGCGATCATTACTTCGTGCTTGGCAATGTGGAGTCTTTGGGACATCGTGACGATGTTGCTAATGCGATGATCTTTTTCAAGGGCAAAGTAAACCAAGTAACCCACGTGCAGCAATAATCATGATTGCTTGGTTAAGCGCTGCAGTTGTGGGTGCATTCTTCGCAGTCGCTGGAGCCTTGAAGATTATGGGTTGGTCTCAGTGGCGCACAGATGCTGCTCGCCAACATTTGTGGCCCATAGTTGCCATTGCTACTCCACCTATGGAGTTGTTGCTCGGGGCGTTGCTTATTGTGTTGCGGCCCTCGCCTGTTGTGCTGGCGTTATCAACACTGCTGCTCTTGGTGTTTACGTCGTTTCTAGCCGTACAGGTGCTCACTAAATCAAGTGTTCCGTGTGCATGCTTTGGCGTGAGAAGCACACAGCCACCTTCGTGGAAAGATGTAGGGCGAAACGCGTTGCTGCTTGTTCTGTTGTTTACTTCAGCTGCCTTGAGCTGATAGCAAAACTGCTACATGCACTGAAGCGCAAACACCAAAGTCTTTGCTTCGTCGAGCCACTGTTCGTATCTGCCTGACGGCCCACCATGGCCTGCACCCATCTCGCATTTGAACAACACGATTCGCTCGGGTGATTCATAACGCATCTTTGCTACCCATTTTGCAGGTTCGTGGTAACTGACGCGCGGGTCGTTGAGCCCGGCAGTGACATACGTAGCGGTCTTGATGGCAGATGAATCAAGGTCGTATGGCGAGTAGCTCAACATGTACGAAGCAAATGGTTCTCCACGCGGGTCACCCCATTCTTCCCACTCTGTAATGGTGAGCGGCAAGGTTGGGTCGCTCATCGTGGAGACAATGTCGACAAAAGGTACTTCAGCGATTGCCCCAGCAAAAGTTGTGGGGGAAAGGGCAATAGATGCCCCCACAGTGAGGCCACCGGCACTGCCGCCGCGGACAACTATTCGTGATGGTGAGCAGATGTTCTTGTTAGCTAAATGTTCGGCGCATGCAATGGTGTCGAAGAATGTGTTCTTCTTGGAAAGGTATTTTCCGTTGAGATACCAATCTCTACCCATTTCGCCACCGCCTCGTGGGTGCGCAAGTGCCCAGATGCAACCACGATCTAAAAGAGAGAGTCGTGCAACAGAGAACCATGGAGCCACAGAAATTTCGTAGGCGCCGTAGACATACAGAAGTGCCGATGCGGTGCCATTCAGAGGCGTATCAATGTGGTGCACAATGTCCATAGGAACGAGTGTGCCATCGTGTGATGGAGCCCACAGTCGCTCTGACACGTATTTGCTGAGGTCACAATTCGGAGTTTGTGTTTGCTTCA
>Ga0208852_1000356_pt1 | contig 12674 bp, 10 predicted proteins | sample LakMenEpi18Jun09_FD_150711 | JGI IMG/M metagenome (GOLD analysis project Ga0208852, IMG submission 150711) | Freshwater microbial communities from Lake Mendota, WI - 18JUN2009 deep hole epilimnion ns (SPAdes) | ecosystem: Environmental > Aquatic > Freshwater > Lake > Epilimnion/Euphotic zone ...
ATAAAATTTGTGGGGGCTTTTTATTTTAATTAGCTTATCTTTGCGCGTTCATAAAAAATAAGACCTTTAAATAGTCGATTGGTTCTTTACGGGTTATTCTATATCGGGTTTTATTTTTTGCTTTTTTAAAAATAAATAAACGATTAGAATATGACATTCGAACAGTTGGGCTTAAGCCCTAAAACACTTCGTGCATTAGCCGAAATGAATTTTACCATTCCTACCCCTATTCAGGAGCAGGCCATTCCAAAATTAATTGAAGCGGATATAGACCTTTTAGGTCTGGCGCAGACAGGCACAGGTAAAACGGCAGCCTTCGCTCTTCCTATTTTAGAGAAGATAGATGGTAGCAATAGAAAACCTCAAGCACTTATCTTATGCCCTACTAGAGAGCTATGTATGCAAATCACCAAGGATATAGAGAAATTTAGCTCTATGACCCCTGAGGTGAGAACCGTAGCCGTCTATGGCGGAGCGAGTATCTCTATGCAAATAAGAGACCTGAGAAGAGGTGTACAGATTATAGTAGCCACCCCAGGCAGAATGATAGACATCATCGAAAGAGGTGAAGTAAATTTCGAGCAGGTAAAAATAGTGGTGCTAGACGAGGCAGATGAAATGCTCAACATGGGATTCAAAGAAAGTATCAATCAGATACTCTCCAATACACCAGATGAGAAAAACACATGGTTGTTTACAGCTACTATGCCTAAAGATATCAAAATCATCACCAAGAAATACATGCGCAATCCTCTAGAGGTGAGCGTATCTGTAAATAAAGGAAATGAAAACATAGACCACCAGTACTATGTCATCAACCCAAGAGATCGATATGCCGCTGTAAAGAGAATAGTAGATTTCTATCCCGATATTTTCGGTATTGTATTCTGCCGCACTAAGAATGAGACGAAAGATGTAGCTGACATGCTCATCAAAGATGGTTATAATTCGGACGCATTGCACGGAGATCTTACCCAGCAGCAGCGTGATATCGTAATGAATAGATACAGAGAGAAATCGCTACAACTACTAATAGCTACAGATGTAGCTGCAAGAGGCATCGACGTCAGCGATGTCACACACGTTATCAATTATGCATTGCCAGATGATGCTGAAAACTATACTCACCGAAGTGGTAGAACTGCTCGTGCTGGAAAAAAAGGAATTTCCATTTCCCTGGTATCCAAGCGTGAAATGCATAAAATCAATGAACTCGAGCGCATAGTAAGTAAGAAGTTTGAAAAAGTCAATGTGCCTACTGGCGCAGAAGTTTGTCAGAATCAACTATTGGCTTTGATACACAGAGCTCACCAAGTAGAAGTGAATGAAGAGCAGCTGGCTCCATTTATGGATCAAATCAATGCAGAATTTGCTGATATCTCTAAAGAAGATGTCATCAAGCGATTTGCCTCTATGGAGTTCAATAGATTTTTAGAATACTATCAAGACTCAAGAGACTTAAACCAAGGTGGTGAACTATCTAGAAGTGAAAGAGGACCGATAAGAGAGCGCAGTGAACGATTCGGTGGAGAGCGCTCAGAAAGAGGAGCGCCTCGTGAAAGAGGAGATCGCGGAGAAAGAGGCGGCACCATATACCCACAGACAGGTTATGACCGATTCTTTATCAATATAGGAAATTTAGATAATATCACAAAGGGCGACCTACTCAGAATAGTATGTGACCATACTAATGTGAGAGGCGGAAGTATAGGACGTATCGATATGAAAGATAAGTTTTCGTTCTTTGAAGTGGAATCTAAGTTCAAGAAAGACATCGTCAGCGGAATGAAAAATATCAACCACAATGGCAGATCACTAAGAATAGACCTAGCCAGTGAAGGAACGAGTATGTCTGGGACAGGCGGAGATAGGCCTGCTTCATTTGGTGGAAGCCGATTCGGTGATAAGCGTGGAGGTGGAGATCGATATTCTTCTGGACCAAGAGGCGGAAGCCGATTCAGTGGCAATAGAGATAACTCTTATGGTGAAAAAGGAGAGCGCAAGCCAAGAGAAAAAGGAGATAATTTCAAGTTGGACTTTAAGTTTGACGGAGGGATTTAGAGTTATTTATATTTTTCCATAGAGATAAATGTAGGGATAGGACGAGTAAGATTGCTCCTATCCCTATTGTTTTATATGTCTTACATTGTTGCTTTAAATTATTTCCTATAAAAATGTCTGATGTGAATGTCATTAGAAATACGCTTATAAAGAAAATGAATGCAGCGCTCTTGTTTTGACTTATCCATGAGATGGAAAGAATGCTAGCAAAAAAAGTGAATATAATTATAGAACTAAAAAATGAATAATGCTGCTGATGAGGCATTAGCAAGGATGCTCCTAGACAACAAAGACCGAAAAGTATAAAACTAGATTTAGAAGATTCAACTTTGAATACTGTTTTATAAATTACCGCTATCCAAACCAAGAATAATATTCTTATTGCAGAAATAATTAGGTTTATCTGTACTTCGTTGACTTCAATATTAAATAATGGAATATAAAATGCCAGTATAGAAGGTATACCTTGTGTTGCATGGTCTATAAGATTAAAGTTAAATCCAGTTTGTAACGGATTTATTACAGACCAGCAGTTTTGGAACTGAACTGATGTATAGTAGTAATCAAAAAAGATAAATGGCGAACATGTAAACAAAATAATAAGTAAACTAGAGACATAGAGAGACTTCCACCTACCTCTTATAAACCAATAATAAAACATTAAAAGTGGCATAAATTTTATAGAAGCCCCAATAGCAATTAATATTGCAGGATTATAGAATTTCCTTTGTATTTCACATTGATAATAGGCCTCTACCATAGTATAAACCCAGAAAATTGTCATTTGAGCTACATCTAAATTATGCATCACAAATCTAGATACCAGTAGAAAACTTATTAGATAGAATATATTTTTATTATTTGGCATTAAGATTTGACAACAAATGAATAATATACGATTAATAAAAATTAGGCTCAGTATAAGCCATAAGAATACTAAAACCTGCTGGTTAAATGCATAAACAAAAGGAATTAGAATCATCGACCAAAAGGGAGTATAGGCATATTTCATTGTTTCATCGCCTCTTCCTATAGGAAAGTCTGAAAAATATAAACTTTCAGAATTTTGCAACGCTAATGATGACCCTAGAGATGACCTTAAATCTTCTCCGCCAGGAGAGATAATTCCTTCATTAATTATATAATAAATTAAAAATAAATTTATGCAGATTAATGCCCAATTTGACTTTAAGAAATTAATTCTTTTTGCCATATCTTCTAATTATTGCCTCCCATATTATTTCTGCTGAACTTGACCATTTGTATTTTTCTATATGCTTACAGCCAGATTGAATTAATTTACTTCTCAAAGAATTATCCGTCGCTAATGTTTGCATTGCAGCACTTATCTCCCCGATATTATTTGGATCTACAAGCAGTGCCCCACCTCCTGCTACTTCTGGCATAGAGGATACATTCGAACAAATGACTGGTGTACCGCTGGCTAATGCCTCTACGATGGGCACTCCAAATCCTTCGTAATAAGAAACCATAAGCAGTGCGGTAGCAGATGCCATCCACTGCGCAATTATACTTGGCGAAGAATGCGGGATGAGAATAAGATCTGCATGGAACTTCATAGCATTTATATAAGTACTGACATCCTCATATTGCCATGACATTCTCCCTATCAAGACGAGCTTATGAAAAGATTTTGTCTCTGTTTTAAATTGTTCAAATGCTTTGAGCAGTGTCACAATATTCTTTCTAGGATGAATAGATCCTACAAAAATAAAATAGTCATTTCCATTGGTATTCGCCGATTTAAAGTCCCTAATTTCACCTGCCGAAAGTGGCTTGTAGTCAGAAGAAGGGGCATTGTGGGCGACTACAATTTTATCTTCTGGACAATGATAGTGCTGCATCAAATCCTCCTTAGTAGAATGAGAAACGGTCACAATTAGATCTGAATGAAAAATATATTTAGGAGTAAAAAATCTAAGAAATTTCTGCGTGAGACTATCCACCTGTCCGTCAAATAAAGCAAAGGCTATATCATGAATAGCCGTCACTTTTTTTCCCTTCCACCGTACGGAAGTATAGGTATCTAGTGAGACAAAGATATCTGGCTTTATACGACCTAATATACGTGGAACGGCCCACTCATACCATAGATACCACAAGATAGGATGCCTAGCTGGTGGATAAATTACAATTGGGGTTACATTTTTCCCGAAAACGAATGAAGCATCAAAGTCTCTATCAAAAATAAAATAAAACTGAACTTCAGGATTTGCCTCCACCCAGCGCTTGACTACATGGTAGGTAAACCACCCTATACCATCCAGTCTATCCTTTAATAAGGCTCTAGTATTGATGGCTATCTTCTGTGGGGACTGCGTCTGCAAAGAATTTATATTTGTCTATTTAAAATATTATAAAAAATCTATTGCGGATTGTTTTTCAAAAACTCCTCATGCCGTTTAATCATCATTTTCTTCAAGCGTGCAGGCTTTATAATCTTGACATCATCTGAAAAAAGCATCAATTCATTGACGAGCTCTAGATTTATATAAGTTCTCAATTTGATTAGTGCTCCTTCATTCGTATCCGATAAAATAATCTGGCTAGGGTGAATAGGAAAGTTTTTTATGTACCCAGCAAGTTTTGGAGAAAATTCTAATTCTACAAATTCTGAAATATCCTCACTATCTACAGAAATCCCGATAGAATGCTTAAAATATTTATGAATACTAAAATCTTTTGGGATCAGAGCTCTTCGCGAACTGGCTTCTAAATTATCTATTCTATCCAGTCCGAAAATCCTCATCTCATTTTTTGCCAGATCCTTTCCTACGAGATACCATCTTCCTTTATACTCTTTCAAGCCATAAGGCGCCAGCTCTCTTTTTTCTGAATTCCGTTCTTGAGGATTGTATTTTGCATAGTCAAATGTGATACAGCTCTGTTCCTTTATAGCATTTTGAATATCATATAAATATTGCTGGCCTACCATGCAGCTTTTGTCATAGGCTATATGATTCTCGAAATTTTCTAAGTGCTTCTGGTAATTAAAGAAATGCAACGATTGCGTGATTTTCGAATGCTGCATATCTGATGCGTCTTCTAGAATATAATAAAATCCTGCTCTATCACATTTTATAGAGACTTGAAATAAATCCTCAATATCATTGATCATACGCTGAAAGGTGCGCTGTGATATGGTCATATCCTCTCCTCCCATCCGCTCTATGGCATCCATCAATTGCTTAAAATTAGCTTTTTTCTGATTGGATAATCTCCCTAGAATAGCTATATAACGCTTGACAATGTAACTGACCTTCATTTATAGTTAGATTTGAGAAGTCAGATATGAGATATTAGATTATAATAGAAGAATATTCTAATTTGCTTTAAGTCCCAACAACCCTGCCATAGTAGCTCCGATTTCTGCTGGACTGTCACAAACGGTGATACCGCACTCACGCATGATAGCCATTTTTGCTGCAGCCGTATCATCCTTACCGCCGATGATAGCCCCCGCGTGACCCATTCTACGACCTGCAGGAGCAGTCTGACCTGCTATGAAGCCAACTACTGGCTTCTTATTTCCTGTACTTTTTATCCAATGGCTTGCTTCAGCTTCCATGCCTCCGCCTATCTCTCCTATCATCACAATAGCATCTGTATCTGGATCATTCATAAATAACTCTACCGCTTCCTTCGTTGTAGTTCCTATGATAGGATCTCCTCCTATACCTATAGCGGTAGAAATACCCAAACCAGCTTTGACTATTTGGTCAGCCGCCTCATAAGTCAAAGTTCCTGATTTTGAAACGATACCTATTCTTCCTGGCTTGAATACAAAGCCCGGCATAATGCCTACTTTTGCACCATCAGGAGTAATCACACCAGGGCAGTTTGGACCTATTAATCTCGATTTTGATTTTTCAACTACTGCTTTTACCTTGATCATATCCTGAATAGGAATACCCTCAGTGATACAAACTATAATCTCGATTCCTGCATCTACAGCTTCTAATATACCATCAGCTGCGAAAGCAGGCGGCACAAAAATGATAGAAACATCACAGCCTGTCGCCTTTCTAGCGTCTAATACGGTATTGAATACAGGTCGATCCAAATGCAATTGACCACCTTTACCTGGAGTCACTCCTCCTACTACATTGGTGCCATAAGCTAACATCTGCTCAGCATGGAAGGTCCCTTCTTTTCCTGTGAATCCTTGTACTATAATTTTTGAGTTTTTATTGACTAATACTGACATAAAATGAATTGATGTATTGGGTTATGAATTAAGTATGGGCAAATTTAATAAAATATAAGTCTGTAAGGTCAATTAATCCAATATTTCCACCTCATAATGCTCTAGACAGTATTTCTCCACGCTGCACACCCCTGTTTTTACATTAAATCGCCACTGATGAAGTGGACAGATTATTTCTTCTCCTTTAATTTCTCCTATACCTAAGCTAGCTCCTTGATGCGGACAAACATTATCGATAGCATAGATTTCTCCATTTAGGTTGACTATACAATACTCCTTGCCTCCTTGAATAAAAATTGAAGTTTGCTGGGGTTTAGGAATATACTTTTTTGGCAGTGGAAGTTTCATCAACTTTTTATAGAGTTTAGACTATCGAGCTTTTAGTTTAGCTATCTGTGCATCAAATAGCTGCCAAATCTTATCATCTCTCACAGGGGCATCAATGATGATTTCTTCTTTGGATACTGGATGCGTAAAGCGCAAGTACTTTGAATGCAGATCAAAATACCCATCCTCATTTGGTCTCTTAAAATTATATTTTACATCACCTTTTATCGGATACCCATGATGAGCAAACTGGGCGCGTATTTGGTGATGACGACCGGTCATTAAGTCTACCTCTGCCAGCATATAGTTATCTAGCTCGGCTATGATTTTATATTTTAGTTCTGCACGTTTGTGCAGCGGCTTATCGACATCGCTTACATAGGATTTATTATGATTTTCTATCTTACGCAGATAGTTTACCCAGTGGCCTTCACGCGGTATATCGCCTTTTTCTATGATGGCCCAGTACGTTTTTTTGATTTCTCTCGCTACAAATAAATCGCACATTCTTTCGAGCGACTTGGAGGTCTTACAAACTATGACTATACCGCTCGTAGGTCGATCTATTCTATGCGGCAGACCAATGAATACATTTTCATCAGGTCCCTTGCCTTTCTTCTCTCGCTGATAATCTTTAGCAAGTTCTTCCAGTGGTTTCACGATACGATCCTTGTCCCATTGCACTAGCATACCTGGAGGCTTATTGTATATTATGAGGTGATTATCTTCGTATAAAATTGAAAACATAGGGATAGGTAATAATTAATAACTAATAGTGAATAGATAACAATGAACAGTTAGTAGTGAACAATAGAGATAGAGTATATATCGTATTTATAAGCTTGTCAAAGTTAATGAATCATTATAGGTACAAGAGCAAAAGTCAATAAAAGAAATAAAGAAGATTAAGCTTTTGATTTCTTTTGCTTCAATGTATTGATACTAGCGATAAGCATTTTTATTAATTCCTTGTTATCATTTATTAATTTTGAGTAATCTTCCATAGATATATTCAGTCTCTTTTAATATTTCTAACCAATATTCCGTTTCATTTGCCTCTTTGAGTGATATGCTTAGTTTATGTATAAAATCATTCGGACTAGAAGCATATTGTGATTCACGAATATTTGCACCTATGCTTGTTCCAGAACGCACCAGCTGTTTTGATAATACAAACTCTTTTTTTTCATTAGTTAATCGTTTATAGATATTCACTACGTTAATAGCGAATTTGAGACTTTTTTCGACCAAAACATTTTTTGATTCCATAAAAAATATTAGTATTTTGTCATGTGAGTATGATTAGACTCCACTCACAAAACTAAAGTAGAGAGAATAAATGTCCAATTAAATTTTTATAATTAATTAAAATTAGTTGAGAATATAGTTATAAATAGCATATGACAAAAGGAGCTATAAATCATTTAATTATCTCATAAATCTACTCTCCGTTATCTGTTCATTATTACATTCTAACTGATTATTGTTATCTGTTCACTGCTATTTGTTATCTATCACCTTCAAACATAACTCTCCTAACTGATTATTGTCAAGCCTGCTCGGCGCATCAATCATTATATCTCGAGCACTATTATTTTTAGGGAAGGCTATATAGTCTCGGATGGTTTCGCTGCCACCTAGTATAGATACAAAACGGTCAAATCCGAAAGCAATCCCCGCATGCGGTGGGGCTCCATATTTGAAGGCATTCATCAAAAATCCAAACTGTACCTCTGCTTCTTCTTTACTAAATCCAAGAAGGTTAAACATTTTGGACTGTAGAGTTTTATTGTAAATTCTGACAGAGCCCCCCGCTACCTCATTACCATTGAGAACTAGGTCATAGGCATTGGCTCTTACTCTGAGAGGATCAGTTTCTAGCAAGGCTGAATCTTCTGGTTTAGGCGCGGTAAAAGGATGGTGCATTGCATGGTATCTACCGCTTTCTAAGTCCCAGTCAAGTAGTGGAAAGTCCACAACCCATAGAGGAGCGAATTCATCAGCCTTTCGTAATCCGAGTCTTTCTGCGATAGACATTCGCAAGGCAGATAATTGAGGTCGTACTTTTTTGACTTCTCCAGCTAAAATGAACATTAAATCACCTGCTTTGGCATAGAATTTTTCAGACCATTTTTTCAACTCTTCTTCAGAATAAAATTTGTTAACAGAAGAAGTCAATGTGCCATCTAGATTATATTTTGTCCATATAAGCCCAGTAGCGCCTACCTGGGGAGTTTTGACATAGTCTGTCCACTCATCGATTTGTTTTCTAGTCCATTCTGAAGCTCCTTCTACATTAATACCGACAACTAATTCTGCATTGTCAAAAATAGCAAAATCTTTGCCTTTGACTAGTTCATTTAACTCGCAAAATTCCATTCCGAAACGTATGTCTGGCTTATCATTGCCATAGGTATTCATGGCATGTTCATAGGTCATACGTGGAAATGTGCCTAAATCTATTCCTTTAGTTTCTTTGACGATATATTTTGTTGCCTGCTCAAACACTTGTAGAATATCTTCTTGCTCTACGAAAGACATTTCACAGTCCACTTGGGTAAATTCAGGTTGTCTATCAGCCCTCAAGTCTTCATCGCGAAAACATTTTACTATTTGAAAATATTTGTCGAGACCACCCACCATCAATAATTGCTTAAAGGTCTGAGGGGACTGCGGAAGTGCAAAAAACTGCCCAGGATTGACACGACTAGGCACTACGAAATCTCGAGCTCCTTCTGGTGTAGATTTGATAAGAACAGGAGTTTCTACTTCTATAAATCCTTCCTCAGATAGATATTGACGAAACAGCTGCGCTACTTTATGTCTAAAGATAAGCTTGTCTTTCAATGGATTTCTTCGAATATCCAAATAGCGAAATTTCATACGAAGTTCCTCACTACCGTCCGTATCATCTATAATCGTAAATGGAGGAATTTCACTCGAATTGAGAATAGTGAAATCGGAGGCGATAATTTCAATTTCTCCAGTGGGAATATTTAGGTTTTTATTCTCTCGTTCTTTAACTGATCCCTTGATTTGTACAACAAATTCACGGTTGAGCTCTAGTGCCTTTTTATATAAAACCTCGTTTCCCTCTGCATTAAATACTATCTGCGTGATACCATATCGATCTCTCAAATCAAGAAAAGTTAATTTGCCAAATTCTCTCAAATTCTGCACCCATCCTGATAGGGTTATGGACTGTCCTTGATTTTTTAAATTTAATTCTCCGCAGGTGTGTGAACGAAACATAATTCAGTTTTTTCAGTTAGTTTAGTTTTTTCAGTATCAAGTTTATTCAATTGCTAATTACTGACAACTGAATAAACTGAAAGCACTGAGGACTAATTTATTGAGGAAAGTAAGGGATTCGAACCCTTGAGACCTTGCAGCCTACCCGCTTTCCAAGCGAGCGAGTTCAACCACTCCTCCAACTTTCCCTTAGGTTAATTTTTTTGGGAGAGCAAAGATAAGTAAATCTTTCTTTTGAATTAACTAAATCTTTCCCCATTGATATAGACTTCATCTATCATCGATCTACCAAAGTTGTATGGTATAGAGGCTAAAGAGTTTATTTCTGAAGAGGTAAAGAAATTAGCCCGTTTACCTATGGAGATACTTCCTAGTTCGTGGCTCAAATCCATAGCATAAGCCCCATTGATGGTAGCCGCATTGAAAGCTTCCGTAGGTGTGAGTTTCTGATAAATACATGCTAGGGAGAGAACGAAATTCATATTTCCGCTCGGCGTGCTCCCTGGATTGTAGTCGGATGCGAGTGCTATGGCTAGGCCACTATCTATCATCTGACGAGCGGGTGCATAAGGAATTTTTATAAAAAAAGAACAGGATGGCAGCAAAGTGCCTATGGTAGTTTTATTTTTCAAATAGTCGATTTCTACTTGAGACATTTCTTCTAAATGGTCTACAGATAATGCCCCTCTATCGACTGCTAATTGAAGTGCGCCCATATTGGAGAGCTGATTTACATGAAGCTTAGGCTTCAATCCGTACTTATCAGAATAATCTAAAATCCGGCTAGCATCTTCGAGTGAGAAATAATTTTTCTCTATAAATATATCTATAAATTCAGCTAATTCTTCCTTCGCTACAACTTCTATACAAGGATAAATCACCTTATCTATATAATCTTTAGGATTTGATTTATAAATAGCAGGGATCGCATGCGCGCCAAGGAAACTAGCTTTGATAGGGATTGGGAAATTTTCATATAATTTTTGTATCACGCGCAGCATTTTTAATTCTGCATCTATGGTGAGACCATACCCACTTTTGATTTCTAGCGCACCTGTGCCCATGCGCATCACCTGCTGAACCCGTTGAGTAGCAGACTGTAATAATTTTTCCTCACTGGTCTCTCCTAATTTAGCTGCACTATTTAAAATACCTCCACCCGCAGCAGCTATCTCTTCATAAGTCTTCCCTTGTATTTTTAATTCAAACTCATGCTCTCTCGGCTCTGCAAATACTATGTGTGTATGCGAATCTGCGTAACAAGGCAACACTGATTTTCCATTTAAATCTATCGTAGGTGCTGAATTTTGCATCCAGTTGGCCATATCGCCAAATTCAATAATGCGACCATTCTCTATCTTCATATAAGCGTCGGATATAGTCTCTACCTTATTCATTTCTGTACCGGATAGCCTCATGACATTGGAATCCAATATGCCATATATGTTTTTAATATTGACAAAATTTTTCATTTATCTACAAGATTATTTAATTTAGTTTCATGTGAATTTAGAATAAGAATCTGTTTTGTGCCTGAGTCTATTCTAATTTTCTCTGATATGCGATAGCCTAGTACAGCTATAATTTCTAAATCCTTGTCTAAGATTATTTTATTCGACATTTTATCGTTCTTAGTCCAGTTCAGCTCCTGTGCTATATCCGACAGTTTTTTTGATTGTCCATTCATCCCTAAGGCAGTTATTTTATCTCCTGATTGTATGGGTCTAATTTTTAATGGAAATAGCATCTTAGAGATATCGATGTATAATAAACCTTCTTTATATCTATTCGGAATTTCTTGAGAGATGGCAGCTTTGAACTCATCTGCCTGAAGAATTTCATCAATATCTAAATATGAATTAGAGGAAACATGAATTTCATTGACACGTGAAATATGAAAATTTTTAACTTCAATTGCAAATGATAAAAGTTGAAATATTTTAGACTCATTGCCTACTAATGCTTTTACTATATTTTCTAACTGAGCTTTGTGTTGAATTTCCTTTTCGAGAATATATGCTAGAATCAAAGGAAGGTAATTTTTTAAAGCATAAAAATTTAAATCTATAGCTCCTGAATTTTTCCAATTTGACTTTAATTGAGAGAAATTATCATGCATCAAGTCAAAAGTCTGTGAACTGATATACCCTAATTGAATTAAAGCATCTTGATAAGAAGGATTGATTTCTTCTATTAGAGGAAGAATTTGATTTCTTATTTTATTGCGCTGATAGATAATTTCATTATTGGACTTATCTTCACTATATTGGATGTCATTTTCTTTTGAATATGCCAATATAGCATCTTTGCTTATCTTTAATAAGGGTCTAAAGTAGCATTGATCTCGAAGTTCTTTCATGCCTGAGAGGCCGATAAGACCTGCGCCTTTGATAAGTCGCATAAATATAGTTTCCGCCTGATCATGGCGGTGATGAGCTAAGAGAACTAAATCTAAATTTTCCTGTTTTATTCGTTCTTCAAAAAACTTATATCGCAAGTTTCTAGCTTCTACTTCTATAGAGGTATGATTATCTTTAGCTGATTTCGTAGTGTCATATCGTTGGACGAAAAATTTCAATTTATTTTCCTTGGCAAATGAATGAACAAGCTCTTCATCTAGGATAGAGGCTTCGCCGCGAAGTTGAAAATTACAATGAATGAGATCGAATTTAAACCCATGACTTAAAAGCATATGCGCTAAGACCATACTATCTATACCTCCGCTGCAGGCTAGAGCCAATTTCTTATCTTGTAAAAAATACAACTGAGTCTTAGTAAACATTAAATCGTTTTTTCTTACGCGTGA
>Ga0208852_1000362_pt1 | contig 12558 bp, 14 predicted proteins | sample LakMenEpi18Jun09_FD_150711 | JGI IMG/M metagenome (GOLD analysis project Ga0208852, IMG submission 150711) | Freshwater microbial communities from Lake Mendota, WI - 18JUN2009 deep hole epilimnion ns (SPAdes) | ecosystem: Environmental > Aquatic > Freshwater > Lake > Epilimnion/Euphotic zone ...
CTACATGGCAGAAGGTACCTCTATCATCATCCGAACCTCCATAATAGGTCGCCCATTGACGTACTCCAGAGGAATTGAACTTGACTAAAAAGGCATCATTTAAACCACCCCCATAGGAAGTCTGATGACCTCCAGAAGCTATCGTAGTAGTAGAAGCTGTGTGGCCACATAAGTACACAAAGCCAGATCCATCTATAGTCGTGAATCCGCCCCTCTCTAGTGCACCACCTCCATAGTAGGTCGCCCACTGCAGCAGCGGGTCTATTCTCAAGGTTTTTGATGGGTCGTAGCTTCCTAGTCGAAAACTTAAAATGTCTTGGTTTAATTCAAATGAAGATACTATCGGAATCATCTGATCTTGAAAACTTATAGGCTTGGCTTCCGTAATTTTTCCAAGAGAATTAACCAATTGCAAATTTCCCTGTTCATCTATATTCAGTTGTTCTGCCCATTTTACTTTCAATTTAATAAGATCAGGATTCCCCCCAGGATGGACGATAAAATCGTATTTTAAAACTCCCTCTCCTTTGGAGTGGGCTGGGGTGAGGTAAATCACCCAGTCGATGTTTGCATAGATATTCTTATACGTAACTTTTCTATAAGAACCTACATTCAATATATTGTAGTTATAATAATTGGTGAAACTAGAGAGCTTATCTTCTTCGATAATCTCTGCGTTCGGATTTGCATTTATGAGCTCCATATCCATTCGATAGGACTCATGTTTCAAATTCAGTTTTTTGTCTGAATTCTGATTTGTCTTATCCCATTGGTCAAACTGATAGGCCAGTCCTTTTTTAGTTAAAAACACACTGAGATTCTCAGATGTATAGAAATACTGGACGAGGTCTTTGTCTTCCCCTTGCACCTGTCCTAGATTCTTTTCAAAGCCCAAGGTGGATTGCTGACCTAAGCGAGTTTTATCTGCATTCGGCTGCGATGCCACCAATTCGCACCATAGGAATAGAACAAATAAAGTAAAAATGAGCTTCATTAAGATTTTAGTGAAGTTTTTTTAAGTAAATTGATTATTACAAAGATAGGAAAAAATCGACTATCTTTTGTAATAAAAAACTAAGCTTGCTTTTTCTATCGTATGAGCGTTTATATTAAATCCTACAATGGCCGCATTGGTGTCTTGGTTTAAATCTATTTTTTCTACATCTAGGGCATAAATAGTCATCGTATATTTATGAATACCATGACCCACTGGCGGACATGGACCTCCATAGCCATAGCTGCCATAATCCGTTTTGCTCTGTATAGCCATCGCAGGCATCAGCTTTTTAGTTACATCACCCGCATTGGCTGCTAGTTCTGAGGTAGTCGCTGGTAGATTAAAGACCAACCAATGCCACCAACCGCTGCCAGTCGGCGCGCTTTCGTCATGAATAGTGATCGCAAAACTTTTAGTGCCTTGAGGAGCATTCGACCAGGAAAGCTGCGGAGATATATTCTCTCCCTCACAGCCAAAGCCTTTGAAAACTTGCCTCATCGCAGCCTGACCACCTAGGTCTCTGCTCTGAAGGGAAAAGGTCTGCGCATAGCTAGCAGCAGTGATGAGCAGAAATAGTAGGGATAATTTTAGTTTCATATCTGTATATTTAGCGAACGGATAGCTACAAATTTAAGAAGAAAAAGGGAACTAATGGAGAATAGAAATTTTCTATCAAAATAGTTGAACAATTGAGTCTTTTGTATTATTTTCGAAATGCATAGTAGATTGCCCTGCTGATTATAGTCTCCGACTAAGTTCGAGTGTTAGTAAATTTATAATTTACACCACAGAACCCATATCACCCTACCTACCCTATAGTATAGCCACTATGGCGTTTACCTGACCCGTGATGACGAAAAGATGAGCCGTGATGATAGACTTTTACAGACTGAGATTATCTATCAGCCTTACCCCTTCTAGCCATCCGGCATAGAGGGCTACATAATCCACTCCTTCCTGCCACTGTTTTAGGTCTACCTCTGATAGGTCATGCGCATGGCGCAGTTCTAGATACTCTAGATCCCAGTAGCCTTTTGAGACTATCATCTTCTTAGCCTTCGCTAGCACTATTTCTGGAGTGTCTATGGCACGATGTTTTTCTATAAATTCTAAGACCTGATAGATAGCACCCGCTTTTTGTTTTTCATCTTCTGATAGGCGCATATTTCGGCTGCTCATAGCTAGTCCATTGGGCTCGCGCAGGGTAGGGCAGCCTATTATTTTTATGGGCATGTTTTTATCTCGAACTAGTTTTTCTATCACCTTGACCTGCTGGAAATCTTTGAGACCCATATAGACCTTGTCTGACTGCACCGCTAGAAATAGTTTTTCTACGATAGTAGCTACACCCTGATAGTGCCCAGGTCTTTTGGCTCCTTCTAGTATCGTATCGAGGTAGCCGATATTTAGAGGAGATACTTCTAGGAGCGGATGCTGATACATCTCATCTACACTGGGCAGAAATAGGATATCGCAGCCATGTTCTCTTAGCATCTGACCATCGGTTTCCGTCATGCGCGGATATTTGTCATAGTCTTTAGGATCATTAAACTGGGTAGGATTCACGAAAATACTGGCTACAGTCAGCTGGCATTCTGCCTTGGATCGCTCAATAAGTGAGATATGTCCCTGATGCAGCGCGCCCATAGTCGGCACAAATCCTATGACTATGCCTAACTCTTTTTGATTTTGAAAATATGCTCTTAATTCATTTACGGTATAAAATATCTCCACTAATAATTTTTAAACGTCATTTTATGTCATTTTGTAGCCCTATATTTGCTGTATTGATTTAAACAAAAATAAAGGATTCATTCATTTGAATTGAATTAATTTTGTCTTAACTCAGTAGAATTTAATTTTAAAGATATAAAAACAATCAGTATGTCAGATTTAACACAGAAAATGAAAGCCTTAGAGAGCACCATAGGTGTTCTAGAAAAATCTTATGGAAAGGGCACAGTCATGCGCCTGGGCGATTCCAGAGTCATAGCGGTAGATACCATACCTTCGGGTTCTATCGGCTTAGATTTATCACTGGGTATAGGAGGATTTCCTAAAGGCCGTATCATAGAGATATATGGACCAGAGTCTTCAGGTAAGACTACGCTGGCTATTCATGCTATAGCCGAAGCGCAGAAAAAAGGGGGTATCTGTGCTATCATAGATGCAGAGCATGCCTTTGATAGAACCTATGCCGCAGCACTCGGAGTGGATACGAATAATCTCTTTATCTCTCAACCAGATAATGGTGAGCAGGCACTAGAAATAGCCGATCATTTGATACGAAGTGGCGCGATAGATGTGTGCGTGATTGACTCGGTAGCAGCCTTGGTCCCTAAGAGTGAGTTAGAGGGAGAAATGGGAGACAGCAAAATGGGACTGCATGCGAGACTTATGTCTCAGGCACTGAGGAAATTGACAGGAACAATTAGTAAGACGAATAGCTGTTGTATTTTTATCAATCAGCTGAGAGAGAAAATCGGAGTCATGTTTGGAAATCCTGAGACCACTACAGGTGGTAATGCTCTAAAATATTATGCTTCGGTGCGATTAGATATCCGTAGAATAGCCCAGATAAAGGATAAGGAAGGAGAGATCATTGGAAACAGAACCAAGGTCAAGGTAGTAAAAAATAAAGTCGCTCCTCCATTTAAAGTCTGTGAATTTGACATTATGTATGGACTAGGTATATCTAAAGTCGGTGAAATTATAGACTTCGGTACAGAGCTCAACGTATTAGAAAAGAGTGGTTCATGGTATAGCTATGAAGGTACTAAGATAGGCCAGGGCAGGGATGCCGTTTTACAATTTTTAGCGGATAACCCAGAGGTAGCCAAGGAAATGGAAGCTAAAATAAAAATGCAAATAGGCGGTGCATCACCGGCAGTAGAAGAGGAGACCTCTGAAACTAAGGCGGAGAAAACGAAATAAATGCAGTTTAAATTTCAAATGGAAGACTGGCAGAAACAATTTTTTGTTTTAGCTGGTCTTCTTTTTTTAGTGGTACTATTTATCCTCCCAGACCATGGTCATAAAGGGGATATAAGATGCTGGGCGGATTGGTCAGCCTTTATCCGTATGCATGGATTGACTAATATTTACTACTCCGATACAGATTATCTGCCTGCCTACCACTATATATTATACCTATACGGTCATAGCAGAGAAAGTATCGGACGAATTTATGCCGATATAAACTATTTTAAGATGGTTGTATTTCTATTTCATCTGGGGAGTAGCTACATCATGTTGTTATTTATTCGCTTGCTAGATACTAAGGAGAAATTGCCACAAGGCATATTTTATCTACTCAATATAGCCGTGCTCTACAATACACTGGTCTGGGGTCAGGTAGATGAGATTATGACATTTTTTGTAGCCTTGAGTCTTTATTTCCTCACACGTGAGCAGCCTCGCTGGGCTATGATTTCTTATCTATTGGCCATCAATCTCAAATTACAGTCTATCGTTTTTTTACCATTAATCCTGCTCATTGTCTTCTTTATTTATCTTAGAAAAAATATCAAGACCTTCCTATTCGATCTTTTCATATTACTATCACTTCAGTATTTGATTAGTTTGCCGTTTATTCTGACTGATAATCTCCATATGGTTTGGAATACCCTTTTTCGTCTAGTAGATAGTCAGCCTTTAATTTCTGCTAATGCTTTTAATCTATGGTTTGCTATAGTAGGCATAGACGCCAGAGGTACGCACGATACGGAGACGTTTATAGTCTTTACCTATAAGCAATGGGGCTTGTTTTTGTTTTTCCTTATGAGTTTTTTCGCTCTTTTACCTCTTTTTATTCAAGTGATGAAACGGTGGCTTATTAATTCGAGTCAAGAGCTATATGCGCCTATCACGGTGCTCACATTTGGCATGGTGCCTCTTTTATTTTTCTTTTTCTGCACCCAAATGCATGAGCGCTATAGTCATCCTGCTATTTTTTTTCTGGTGCTTTATTCTATTCTCAGTAGAAAGTGGTATATTGGTCTTCTGGGGAGTCTAGCCTACCTTCTCAATATTGATGGCGTATTGCGAAGTCTAAAGTTTCAATATTATGGCGTTATTATTTATGATGCTAAGTTTGTAGCGGCCCTTTTCTTCCTCACTATTATACTCTGCTACAAAGAGCTCTATAGCCTAGTAATAAAAGAAGGAATTTTTAGTTGGAAGAAAGTATAATGAAATAAGAAAAAAACATTATTTCCTCTTGGTCTTCTTGCGCAGGACATCTATACTGCGATTCATTTCATAGCCTATCAGAATAGCCAATGAATTCCAATAGAGCCAAATAAGCATAAAGATAAGCACTCCGAGTGAACCATAGACCTTATTATAGTTTCCAAAATTCTTTATGTAATAAGAGAATAAAAAGGAAACAATCACAATCATAGTGGTGGCTACAATAGATCCAGGAGTGAAAATCTTAAACCGCTCTGGTCTCTGTATTGGACCTAGATAGTAGAGGATAGAGATTACTATAAAATTAAGACTAATACTGATAGCATAACGCAGTAAATCGATAAGTATAACTAAGACTTGCCCATCGTAACTAAAAAAGTCAAATATTTTCTGCATAAGAAACTTACCCATGACGAGAAGTATGATAGTCAATACAAATAAAAAGAGGACGACAATGGTTATAATAATTGAAATGAGTTGATTTTTTAAGAATAGCTTACCAGAGCGAACATCAAAGTGCACATTAAATGATTGCATCATGGTGACTACCCCGTTTTTCATAAAGAAAATAATCAATAAAAACCCCAGCGATAAAACGCCCCCTTTAGGACCATTCATCACTTCGTTTATGATAGGTTTGAACATTTCTATCATTTGCTGATTTGGCGACATTCTATTGAGATAGCCTAGTATATTCTCTGTGAGCTCTCTACTTTTAGGCAAATAGGATAGTAAACTGAATAGAAAAACGATAGAAGGAAAGATAGCCAAGAAAAAACTATACGCTATCGCTTTGGCTCGCAAGATCATGATGGGAGAGCGAATCTCACGAATCAATAGCCCAAAGACCTTATGAATCGGCACCCTCTCAAATCCCGGAAGAGTTAGACGTTTAAAAACTGACATGTTGATTTAGTTCTTCTGAACTCTTTTTACTATATCCCCTTTATCGGAATAAGCTTTGATAAGATAGTAGCCGCTAGGAAGATCTGTGAAGTCTAATTCGCCTTGACCATCTTTTTCCATGACTTTGTTGCCCAGTAGATTATAGACTTCTACTCGTCTCAGTTCTAAATCGCAGCTCACCTTTGCTTTTCTCACAATAGGGTGAGGATATATGCTCAAGCTGTTTATGCCCTCTTTATCTAGAAATGTAAAGGACATTAAAACGCAAATTAAACCAAAAAAAACAAATAGTTTCTTCATTTTATACTTGAACTCAGTGCAAATATAAAACTAATTTCTGACATATCTATTTTTTTTATCTTTTTAGGAAATACTAGTGTCTTTTATAGTGGATAGCTGAGCCTTTGCATTGCGCATTAAATAGATGAAATATCTCATATAATAAAAGGCTAAGGCAGGAAATACAATGAATGAGAGCTTATTAAATTCCCAAGCACCTACAAAGTCAAGATGAATTAATCGCATGGAGGCTCGGGTCATGCCGCAGCCATAGCAGACTACCCCTGCAAGCAAGGTATAGATGCAGGTGGTCGGTCCGTGATCAAAAAAGGTTTTTGGGAGTATAATTAATAAAATAGGAAGAAAAATCATTCCTATTAAACAGATATAGGTCCATATATGCCTGAACTTGTTCATTCAAATCTCATCCTTGGTCACAAGGCAAAGTTACATTAACCTCAGAGAAATAAAGCTTAATAATTTAAATTGAACCTCAAATTGAGTGAAATTGTATTTTAAGGGATTTAAGTTGGTTAAAATTGGATTGGTTTCTCCTAGTTTTGAGCTTCTTATTTTTATCCTAAATTAAATAAGTTCAATTAGACCTATTTTCTTAGATTTGCAGATACAATTTTAGATAGAATGAACTCTTATATTCCTATAATTTTAGCATCCATAGTATCCATTGGTTTTGTTCTTCTTACACTAGTAGGTACTCACTTTCTAGGCCCTAAGAGAAATTCAAAAGCAAAGAATGAATCATTTGAGTGTGGTATAGATAGCCAAGGGGATGCTCGCTTTCCTATTTCAGTTAAATATTTTCTTGTAGCTATATTATTCGTACTTTTTGATGTGGAAGTGGTTTTCTTTTACCCTTATGCAGTCAATTTCTTGGATATGGGCTGGCAAGGATTTTATGCAGTATTGATTTTTGTTGCATTTTTCTTGTGTGGATTCTACTATGTCATAAAAAAAGGAGTTCTTGATTGGAATAAGTAGTTTAGGTATTAGGTACAAGGTATTAAGTATTAAAGATGCATCGGTTTGAAGATTTGAAAGTATGGCAAAATGCAATTCAATTAGTTAAGGAGGTTTATTTAATTTTACCGAATATGCCTAAAGAAGAGAAGTATGCGATTAGTGAACAAATAAGACGAAGTGCAGTTTCCATTCCTTCAAATATTGCAGAAGGTGCTGGAAGAAATAATAATGGGGAGTTTTATCATTTTCTGGGAATTGCTAATGCTTCTGCTAATGAGTTAATGACACAATTAATATTAATAAAGGAACTGGGTCTAATAAATGGGTTCGATCCAAGCATGAAAATTGAAAATATAAAGTTAATTCAGAATATGATATACAAATTACAGTTAACATTAAAGAAATCATAATACATCATACTTTGTTCCTAATACAATTATAAAATGAACCAACTAGATAAAATAAAAACAGAGCAAATTGAATCTCATCAAGGAGAAGGGTTTATGCTAACTAAGTTTAGTGAAGCTATCGGATTGGCTCGCGCTAATTCTTTATGGCCATTACCTTTTGCTACATCATGCTGTGGTATCGAATTTATGAGTACTATGGGTCCTAATTATGACCTGGCTCGTTTTGGATCCGAACGATTAAGTTTCTCTCCTCGTCAGGCAGATATGCTCATGGTAATGGGTACTATAGCTAAAAAAATGGGGCCAATACTACGCAAAGTATATGAGCAAATGGCTGAGCCAAGATGGGTCATCGCTGTAGGAGCCTGTGCTAGTAGCGGAGGAATTTTCGACACCTATTCTGTGCTCCAAGGTATCGACCGAGTCATACCCGTAGATGTTTACGTGCCGGGCTGTCCGCCAAGACCAGAACAGATTATTGAAGGTGTGATGAAAATACAAGAGTTGGCAAGGTCCGAATCTGTTCGTAGAAGAGAGATGCCAGAATATCAAAAATTACTTGAAACCTATAATATTGATTAATTCCATGCCAAATCACGAAGAAGTTTTAAAAGAGCTTAAGGCTCAATTTGGAGATAAAATTCAAAGTTCCAAGGTGGATGTTGATACACTTATCATAGATCTAGAATCCGGAGATCATGCTTATAACGTTTTGAATTATTTACAAAATGACTCAACATTGAAACTAAATTTTCTGACTACACTCTGTGGGCTCCATTTCCCAGATCAATCAGGTGCTGAGCTAGGAGTTATGTATCAGGTCAAAAATTTAGTCACAGGTTATGGTTTGCGACTAAAATCATATTTCCCAATAGCTCATCCGAAAATAAAATCAGTGACGAGTCTATTTCCTTCTGCAAATTGGATGGAAAGACAAGAATATGATTTCTTCGGTATCGAATTTGAAGGTCATCCAGATTTAAGGAGAATATTGAATGTAGACGAAATGGATTATTTCCCGATGAGAAAGGAGTATAGGCTGGAAGATGCTACGAGAGACGACAAAGAGGATAAATATTTTGGTAGATAGAAACTAGTTAAGAAAAATTGATTATGAACAAATCACAAGTAGAACTTTCCGATAATTTTGATGGTGAAATAGCCACACTGAATCTAGGTCCAACTCATCCAGCTACGCATGGTATTTTTCAGAATGTACTCAAAGTTGATGGTGAGCGAATACTAAGTTCAGAGCCTACAATAGGCTATATACACAGAGCATTTGAGAAAATAGCTGAGCATAGAGCTTATTACCAGATTACAACTTTGACGGATAGATTGAACTACTGCTCATCTCCTATTAATAATATAGGTTATCTCATGGCGGTAGAAAAACTAGCTAAGATAAAAGTGCCTAAGAAGGTAGACTACATGCGAATTATTATGATGGAGATGGCGCGTATAGCAGATCATATCATCTGTGATAGTGTGATAGGTGTAGATACAGGAGCCCTAACTGGTTTTACCTATATATGGCAATGGAGAGAGAAAATTTATGACATGTATGAGGAGGTAGCAGGCGCGCGCTTGACTACTAACATGGGTCGAATTGGAGGTTTTGAGCGAGACTTTTCTCCTCGCTTTCATGTTTTATTTAAAGAATTTATTCGTGACTTCCCTGCAGCTTTTGAAGAGTTTAATTCTCTCTTAGAGCGAAATAGAATTTTTATGGATCGCTGCATTGGTGCAGGACCTATTTCAGCAGAGCGAGCCTTGGCCTATGGATTCACAGGACCTAATTTGCGCGCTACAGGTGTAGATTATGATATTCGTATAGCTCAGCCTTATTCTAGTTATGAAGATTTTGATTTTACTGTGCCGGTTGGTGTCAACGGAGATACCTATGATAGATTTACCGTGCGCCAGGAAGAGATTCGTCAGAGTTTTAAATTGATGAAAGATGCTTACGAGAATCTGCCAGAAGGCAAAACGCATGCAGATGTACCTGACTTTTTCTTGCCACCAAAGCAGGATGTTTATTCAAAAATGGAGCAACTGATTTATCAATTTAAAATCATTATGGGTGAAGTACCAATGCCAAAAGGCGAGGTATACTTTGCTGTAGAAGGTGGAAATGGAGAACTAGGATTCTATATTCAAAGTGATGGAGGGCGCAGTCCATATAGATTGCATTTCAGAAGGCCATGCTTTATATATTATCAGGCATATCCAGAGATGATTAAAGGCTCGGTATTAAGTGATGCCATTCTGACTATGAGCAGCATGAATGTAATAGCTGGAGAATTAGATGCCTAAATAAAACAATGTCAGAATTAATTAGCATATTATTTTTTCTTATTGGATTAGTCCTTTCGTGGCTTATGCTTCCTTTAATCGTAAAAGAAAGACTCAGTTATTCTAATTTTTTAGTAGCTATATTGTTTTTACTCCTCTGGAATAGCGAGTATATGGCGGCATCTGTATTTACTTTCGCAGTCTTATTTTATTTAAAAGAATCAGCGGCTGAAAATCTCCTAAATCTTAAAACAATCCTATCAAACCTCTTATATATTATGATCTTTACCTTTGTCTTTAGAAAAATTAAAGATATTAGTATGCAATATATAATTGAACTCAACTTACAGAATATCAAATAGAAATACGTATGGTAAAAGTAACCGAATCACCAGAAAAACCACAATTTAAGTCAGAAACCATGCAAGAGGTGCAGCGTATTATAGCGCAGTATCCAGAGGGCAAACAAAAGAGTGCTATTTTGAGAGTATTGCATTTAGCGCAAGCGGAATTTGGGGGTTGGCTCAGTGTCAATACAATGAATTATGTGGCAGAAATATTGAATCTAAGACCAATAGAAGTCTATGAGGTAGCTAGTTTCTACTCTATGTATAACTTAAAACCTGTAGGAAAATATATGCTAGAATTTTGTCATACTGCTACCTGCGCTACCATGGGTGTAGAAAGTTTGATAGATTATACATGTAAAAAATTAGGAATCAAGACCGGAGAAACGACTGCTGATGGATTATTTACCATTAAAGAGGTAGAATGTCTCGGAGCCTGCGGCTACGCGCCTATGTTGCAGTTGGGTAAGTCCTATAGAGAGCATTTGACACCCGAGAAAATAGATGCATTAATAGATGAATTAAAAGCAAAAGGATAAGAATATGTCACGTAAATTACTACTTAAAAATGCACATATCGAAGGCATAGAGACCTATGAAGTGTATAGAAAAAATGGAGGCTATGCTTCTACAGAGAAGGCATTGAAAATGACCCCTGAGAAAATTGTGGAAGAGGTTCAGAAATCTGGTCTTCGTGGCCGCGGCGGCGCAGGCTTCCCTACAGGTATGAAATGGTCATTTCTAGCCAAGCCAGAGGGTATTCCTAGGTATTTAGTCGTCAATGCCGATGAGTCAGAACCTGGTACGTTTAAAGATAGATTCCTAATGGAGAAAATCCCCCATCTGCTGATAGAAGGAATGATCAATTCTTGCTTTGCACTAGGAGCCAATGTTGGTCATATATTTATCAGAGGTGAATATATGTGGATAGTAGATATATTGGAAAAGGCTATAGCCGAAGCGAATGCCAATGGATGGTTAGGAAAAAATATATTGAAGTCTGGTTACGATTGTGAAATCTATGTGACTCCAGGTGCGGGAGCCTATATCTGTGGAGAAGAAACAGCATTATTAGAAGCATTGGAAGGAAAGCGTGGGAATCCTAGAAATAAACCGCCTTTCCCTGCCGTCAAAGGACTATATCAGTGCCCAACGGTAGTGAATAATGTGGAGACAATAGCAGCCGTAGTTCCAATTATAGAGTTAGGTGGAGAGGAGTATGCTAAAATTGGTATCGGTAAATCAACAGGAACTAAATTAATTTCGGCATCAGGAAATATCAATAAACCAGGTATCTATGAAATAGAGCTAGGTATGAAGATGGAAGAGTTTATATACTCCGATGAATGGCTAGGTGGAATACCTAAGGGAAAAAGAATGAAAGCTTGCATTCCTGGAGGGAGTTCTATGCCTATTCTTCCTAATTATTTGGTGACTAAGACTGCAAATGGAGAGGATAGATTGTTTAGCTACGAAGGCCTGAATGATGGAGGTTTCGAATCGGGAACTATGCTAGGATCTGGGGGCTTTATGCTTTATGATGAAGATCAATGTATCGTACGAAATACATGGAATTTCTCCCGCTTCTATCACCATGAGAGTTGTGGACAGTGCAGCCCATGCCGTGAAGGTACTGGTTGGTTAGAAAAAGTGCTTCATAAAATAGAAAACGGACATGGAACCATGTCAGACATAGACCTGTTATGGGATATTCAAAAATCTATCGATGGAAATACAATTTGTACACTCGGTGAAGCTGCTGCATGGCCTGTAGCGGCTGCGCTTCGACATTTCCGAGACGAATTTGAATGGCATGTCAAAAATCCACAACTTTGTACGTCGCAGAATTTTGGTCTGCACACGTATGCGGATGCGAGACCAATAAAGGTGGCGCAGGCTTAAAGGGATTTTAAATTATTAAAAATTTATTATGACTTCAATAAAATATTGCTGGAGACTATTTTGTTTTTTTCCTTTGGTTCTCTTTGCTCAATCCGATATAGATAGCTTGACTGAAGATAATTTGGCAAGGATGAAATGGTCACCCGAATTAAATGAAACATCCTGCTACTATCCGCACAATTCGTTTAGCTGTATTTTAAGAAATGATTCGTCTATACTAGCAATGAGACAAGAAGATGAATATCATTCT
>Ga0208852_1000367_pt1 | contig 12457 bp, 14 predicted proteins | sample LakMenEpi18Jun09_FD_150711 | JGI IMG/M metagenome (GOLD analysis project Ga0208852, IMG submission 150711) | Freshwater microbial communities from Lake Mendota, WI - 18JUN2009 deep hole epilimnion ns (SPAdes) | ecosystem: Environmental > Aquatic > Freshwater > Lake > Epilimnion/Euphotic zone ...
ACGCCTTGTGCGCTCTCGCGATCATCGCGCTTTGCACTTGCTGCAAGGCCCTTTTCACGCAACCACTGCTTTGAAGCTTCGATGTCTCCACCGTTTTCTTCGAGTGCCTTCTTACAATCCATCATTCCCGCACCTGTTGTGGCGCGTAGTGATGCAACGTCTTTAGCGGTAAACGACATGATCAGCCTTCGACTTTTGTTTCGGTTGCAGACGCAACACGTGCGTCGCGCTCTGCCTGTGCTTCTGCTGCCGACTTGCGTGCGGCATCTTGCTGTGCTTCGAATGCTGCTTGCTCATCTGCACTGCGTGGTGCTGGTGCAGCGGCAGGTGCCGATGCACGACCAGAAGTCTTTTCAGCAATGAAGCGACCTTCGATTACTGCTTCGCAAATAACGCGAGCCATCAATTCGTTTGCACGAATTGCGTCGTCGTTACCAGGAATTGGGAAGGTGATGAGGTCTGGGTTCACGTTGGTGTCCACAACTGCAATTACAGGTAGTCCAAGCTTGTTTGCTTCGGTTACTGCAATGCTTTCCTTCATCGTGTCGATAATGAACACAGCCGTCGGGCGACGTGCCATGTTGCGAATACCTGAAAGGTTCTTCTGCAACTTCTCAAGTTCGCGCGAAATAAGAAGGGCTTCCTTCTTTGGCATCAGTTCGAATTCGCCGGTGTCGCGCATGCGCTCGTAGTCCTGCATCTTCTGAACACGCTTTGAAATGGTGTCGAAGTTGGTGAGCATTCCGCCCAACCAACGCTCGTTGATGTACGGCATTCCGCACTTGTCAGCGAAGAACTTGATTGGATCTTGCGCTTGCTTCTTGGTTCCGATGAACAAGATGCTTCCGCCGTTTGCGACCATGTCGCGAACAAACTTGTATGACGTGTCTACGCGATCGAGCGTCTGCTCAAGATCGATGATGTAAATACCATTGCGCTCACCAAAAATGAATCGCTTCATTCGTGGGTTCCAACGATGGGTTTGGTGTCCGAAGTGAACGCCTGCTTCAAGCATTTGGCGCATGCTGACGATTGCCATGACTATCTCCTCTCCTGTGGTTAGGAAACCTGAGCCCCGGCGCTTTCACGACCACAGGGTGGAACTCAAGTATGTGTATTTAGTACTGCACCGCGGTTTTACGGCCCGTGTGAGTGTATCGGCGCCAAAACGGCTCGGGGCCTTAGCCCGCTTGGGTTGTTTGCTGCAGGGGCGCACGTTGTTGGGTCGAGATAGGCACCGAGTCGCCGCACCCCGATGTACAGCCCACTACTTGAGTTTCCGATGCGAAAGCCTGCAACTACGCGGTCTCCCGCCTTCACCACCGCACTTTCAAGACGACCGTGGGTGACCAACACTCCGTTTGCTGCCCGGACCACCACATAGAGAGTCCCCGCCACCGACCCCACATAGGTGACGACGCCACTGGCCGCCGAATGGACCGGTGCTTGCTGAGGGGTGAGATATTCGATGCCACGGTTTCCTGCACACCATGTGCACGAAGGTGCGCGAAATGAATCTGAAACCGCAAACTGTGTTGGCAGCATCAGCGCGCACAGCGCAGCGATGAGCTCAATCAACTTCGGCGGCACGAAGACGTGAGCGCAATTGCAACACCGCCTTCGTATGAATCTGCGACACTCTGCTCTCGGTTACACCGAGCACATCACCAATTTCGGCAAGTGTGAGATTCTCTTCGTAATACAACACAAGAACTGTTCGTTCTTTTTCTGGAAGCTTCTTCATTTCTTGACGCATGATTCTGCGGGTTTCGTCAGCTTCAACGACTGCGTCTGGGCTAGTTGCACGGTGCATATCTGAATGTGTGGCTGTTGCAGTGTTGTCGGCAACCACGTGATCAAGTGGACCAACAGAGCCCGCTGCAATATCCGATAACCACTTTTGAAAATCGGTATCGGAGATTTCTAACTTTGCCGCAATCTCTTCTTCAGAAGGTGAGCGACCCAGTTCGTGTTCAAGTGTGGACATTGCTTGCTCCACTGATCGCGACTTTGAACGCACACTGCGCGGAACCCAGTCGAGAGCACGCAGGCTGTCAAGAATTGCGCCACGGATGCGCGGTATTGCATACGTCTCAAACTTTGCACCCTGAGTTGGGTCATACCGATCAATGGCATTCATGAGTCCGAACACACCAGCTGAAACCAGATCCCCTGTGTCCACTCGTTTTGGCAAACCCGCAGCAAGACGACCTGCGACGAACTTGATGAGTGATGCGTAGTGAACCACTAACCATTCACGCGCAATGGGGTCTTTGCCGTCGTGCCACTGCTGCCAAGCATCATCAATTGTCAGGCGAACGGGCAGAGCATTCATGCCCTGTAATTATGCCCGCGGATGAGATACCCCGTAGGCAGACTTCAGACGCTCTTTGCTCACATGCGTATACCGCTGAGTGGTTGCCACATCGCTATGCCCCAACAATTCCTGGACCGCCCGCAAGTCGGCACCATTGTCGAGCAAATGCGTTGCGAACGTGTGGCGAAGTGCGTGAGGGTGCGTCGGCGCCAACGAGCGCGCATCAATAATTCGCCGCACATCTCGGGTACCAAGTCGACTACCCCGACCGTTAACGAACAGCGCTAATTCGGATGTGTCTGTTGAAACCTCTGAACGAAGGATTGCCCATGCTGTGAGAGCGACCAGTGAAGGCTCGCTCACAGGAACGCGACGCTGCTTGTTGCCCTTTCCCGTCACGATGACTGCCTGTTGTTTCACATTCACACTGTCCACGTCTAGTGAGCACAGTTCGCTTACGCGCAATCCGCTGCCATAGAGCAATTCAATAATTGCCGTGTCGCGCGCAGTCTTCCAATCTGGGTCTCCGTCGTTCGTTGCATGGAGAAGCGCATTCAACTGTTCGTTCGTGAGCACCTTCGGAAGCCGACCGGTATCGGTCGGGGTGCGCACGCCGGCAGTTGGATCGATGTCTATTTTGTGATCGCGCACGAGCCAAGCAAAGTATTTGCGCAGTGCAGCAACCTTTCGCCCAACGCTGCGCTTGGCCATTTTCATCGTCGTGAGAAACCCGATGTACTGCCGCACCACGTCTTTGGTCACCTTGCGGGGATCATCAATGGATTGTCGCTCTACCCAATGTGCAAACTGGGTGATGTCACTGACGTAAGCAGAAACGGTGTTCGCAGAGGCTGCAGTGAGCGACGTTGCAAAGTCGTCAATTTCCCAAGCGGTTGCTGCCTCCATGAATTCCACCGTACCCCGCTGGTGTTTGCGCACCGAGCACCTCCCACCAACCGCCATTGTTCACCACCCAACCCATCGACTCCATGCGTCCAAGCGCGAATGCGATGTCCACAACGTCGCGTCGTGTGCGCAGCACAAGCTGATCCAAGGTAAGTGCATCGCCGGCCATGGCAAAAGCAAGTGCTGCATCGTCTGGCAATAACGAGCTGCGTTCGTCGTACAGCGGAGGGTGCACTCGGCGTGTGTCGAGCCCCAGTGCAACCAGCACATCGTCTACAGACACCACCGGTGCACACCCCTGCTGCAATAACAAATTGGTTCCAGCCGAAGACGTATTGCGGGGCGAACCAGGTACGGCCATAACCGTGATGTCGCGTTTCTGTGCTTCTTCAACCGTGATCATGGAACCACCAGTTGCGCGCGACTCGACAACGACCACTACTTCGGACAACGCGGCAAGCACTCGATTACGCAGTGGAAAGCGATATGGCTCGGGAGATGTTCCTGGCGGAGACTCGCTGAGCAACAACCCATGTTCTGAAATGAAATTCCAGAGCTCAATGTTTTCTTTCGGATACACCACGTCTAAACCAGAGGCCACTACACCAATTGGAATTCCCAACCGCGTGCGATCACTTGCACGCGAATACGCAACCGACACTCCTTTGTGTGCCCACGCATCGATACCTCGCGCAAGCCCAGACACTGTTGCAATACCTTGCTCAGCAAGATCGAACGAGATATGTGATGCCATGTATCTGCCTGCAGCCGTTGCAGAACGCGTACCCACAATGCCAACGCGACGTTGATTCAGCGCTTCAAGGTTGCCGCGGAAAAACAAAACCGGACTGCGGGTTGGATCGTGTTGCAACATGCACGGAAAATCTGGTGCGCCAACATGGGTCACCGACATTGCCGTCAGTTCTAAACGCTGTGCCATTCGTTCGCATTCCTGCAGCGTGGGTTGATTGCTGCCAAGTGTTGCTGCAATCGCACTTGGCGATTGCTTCTCTAGCAATTGCGATAATTTGCGACTGGTCATTGTTGGTCGCGTTGCTAACACTGCAGCCATTACCCGCTCATCATCGAGTGCCATCATGATTGCGCCACCCGATCTCCAGAGAACTGCGGCTGTACACCAACTCGAAGCGCAAGCGCAACAGCGATGTGAACTTCTTCCACGTACTCGGACTGGTCTCGAAGGTCGGACACCGTGCGCGCCACGCGACGAATGCGGTGATAACCGCGGCCAGAGAGCCGTCCGCGCTCAACATGATGACGAAGCAACGATGCAGCCCCCGAAGTAAGTGGAGCAAACTTGTCTAACGCATCGGCTGAAAGTGCCGAATTGACACAACCATTTCTGTTTAACGCAAGATCTCGCGCGTTGGCGACTCGCAGTGCAATATCACGACTTGACTCAGATGGCTTTGCTGCAAGTAATTCGTCAACGTGTGGACGAGTGACTGCAACACGCAAGTCGAATCGGTCGAGCAAGGGGCCAGAGAACCGGCGCAGATACTTCTGCTTCGCGCGATCGTCGCACACGCATAGACCGGGAGTGCCTTCGCCACATGGACACGGATTAGTTGCAGCAACTAACAAAAACTTTGCTGGCAGCTGCACCGAAGACTTCGCACGTGCAACACGAACCACACCTTCTTCTAAAGGTTGCCTCAACGCGTCGAGAACACTTGGCGCAAACTCGCCTAACTCATCCAAAAACAACACACCATTTGTAGCTAACGAAATTTCTCCAGGGCGAAGCGATGCTGTTCCGCCACCAACCATGGCAACCAGTGACGTGGAGTGGTGCGGCGCACGTAATGGTGGCCTGCTCACCAGCCCACTTGCAGGCAACGCCAAATGTGCTGCCGAATGAACAATGGTGGTGGTTACGGCATCGTGCGTTGACAGGTTTGGCAATATTCCAACCAGGCGTTGCGCGAGCATGGACTTACCTGCGCCAGGTGGACCGACGAGCAACATGTGATGCGCGCCTGCAGCTGCAATTTCGCAAGCATGTCGCGCAGCACTCTGCCCACGTACATCGGCCATGTCGGCAATGTCGTGTTGTGTTTGCTCTACATGTTCTTCGACCAATTGTTGCCATTGCTCTTCCCCGCGAATGCAGCGAACCAACTCGGCAAGATTGGACACCGAACGAATAGCATGGCGCGCTGCAACACGTGCCTCACGCTCGGCAACTCGGGGAACCACCACTACGCGATCGTCAAGTGAAGCAACCAGTGGAACAACACCTGGAATGCTGCGCAACGAACCATCGAGTCCGAGCTCTCCTACAAATGCGAACTCTGCAATGGAATCTGCAGCGAGTACTTCTTGCACCACCAACAAACCAATGGCAATCGCCACGTCTAAGCCAGCACCGCCCTTGCGCTCATTTGATCCGTTTGCCAAGTTGACAGTGATCCGCCTATTCGGCCATGGCAAATCGCACGACAACAACGCGGCCCGCACTCTGTCGCGTGATTCGCGACACGCTTCATCGGGTTGGCCAACAATGGTGAACCCCGGTAGGCCCATTCCCAAATGAATTTCAATATCTACAGGGGCGCCCTGAACACCGAGCAATGTTGCAGAACGAATGGATACAAACGACATGCACCGAGGTGTGCCTGTGATTGCACTTGCGGAAGCATCTTTTGAGTGCCACCAACCGTGCACCTAATCCTGTGAGAATGTTCGGGTGCGTCGCCTCATTCCACTCACGTTCATTGCGCTCATCGCCATAACCGCGTGCGCCGAAACTCCACGCACGGGAACGAACTTCTGTCGACAACTAGCAAAAGAAATGCCCGGAATTGCTGTGATGCCTGCAACAGTTGCAGAAGTAAATGCAGCAGTTGGTCACTTCACCAGGTTGCAGAAAGTTGCGCCACTTGAAGTGCAAGAGGATTGGGATGTACTCACCGAATTAATGGTTGCGGCATCCAAAGTGAAAGCAGAAGATGCCGAGAGTGTGCAACAAGTTGCCGACTTGGCGTATGCCTCCGAAGCGAGTTCGAAGTCGGCTTCAGAATGGGTGAAGGCAACGTGTGGTGTTGATATTTCGCTTGGCGTTCAAGTAACGCCATAAATCAACTAGCGAATTTCTCCACGCTTCACAATTACTTTGTCAACAAGACCGTATTCTTTTGCTTGATCTGGCGTGAACCAACGATCGCGCTCTGAGTCCTGCTGAATCTGTTCGATCTTTTGACCTGAGTGGAACGCGATGAGCTCGGCCATGCGCTTCTTTGTGTATTGCAACTGCTCTGCCTGAATTGCAATGTCTGAAGCTTGACCACGAAGACCAGCAAGCGGTTGGTGCATCATGATTCGTGCGTTTGGCAACGTGTATCGCTTGCCTGCTGTTCCTGCGGTGAGCAAGAACTGACCCATTGAGGCAGCAAGACCCAAGCACACTGTTGCAACGTCGCAACTAATGAATTGCATGGTGTCGTAAATTGCCATACCTGCGGTTACTGAACCACCAGGACTGTTGATGTACAGCCATACATCGGCTTTTGGATCTTCGCCTTCAAGGAATAACAGCTGGGCACAAATTTGATTGGCAACATCGTCGTTCACATCGCTACCCAACATGATGACTCGGCTCTTCAACAACCGAAGGAAGATGTTGCTTTGTGCATCGGGGCCGCCATCTTGTGCAAATGGAGCGTTTGGCAAGTGAAGTGGGCTGTTACTCATGGCGATCAGACTACTACCCCACTATTGCGCAGTAGGGAGTGGCATGAAGTGACGCCGAACACCACTAAACACCACAACAACGCGTTCATCATTGGCGATTTCGCCACGAATTGCGAGCAATCCCGCGAGTCCTGCAGTGCCTGTTGGGCTCACATCAATGGTTGTCACCTTGTGCGCAAGCGCATACGCATCGACGATGTGCTGCTCGGTAGCAACTACCGGCGACCCACCGCTGTCTGCCATTGCATTGCACACGCCAATCCAGTCGTACGTTTCGTCATCCAAAATTCCATCGGCAAGCGAGGACTCCACGTTCTCCCACGGCCACATACATTCGGACCAACGCGGACCTGCATTTTTCCCGCCACCATTTGCGCTTGCGTGTTGCCATGCACGAGCTAGCGGCGCGCAACCTTGCGTCTGCACTGCATGCAGCTTTGGTCGCAGGCCTCCCGCATACAAGCCGGCACTTCCACATGCAGCAAATGCACCGCCACCAACCTGCATGAACACTCTGTCGAGCGGTGGTCCACTGACGCGTTCCATGCTGTCGGCCATTTCCCAACCGATGGTGCGGCCGCCATCGAGGCACCACGCGTTTTCTGTACCTTGAACACCAAACGGAATTGCGCCTCGTGCAACTGATTCGCGAAATCGATGCACGCACGGGTCGCCGGGCGGATCATTTGGCAAACGCGGGCAACGCACAATGTTGGCGCCAACCGAGAGCAAGAGGTCGGTGAGTTCTGCTGCTGCATTTTCAGGCACAAACACTTCAATTGGCCATCTCATTGCCTTGGCAAGCGTTGATGCGGCAAACGCAGCATTGCCACACGATGCAATAGCAAGTGGTGGACGGGCATCGGACGTAGACCATGATGCTGTTCCGGTTTTTTCTGCAGCAAGTAAGTGCAACATTTCGGTGAAGAGATGACGCGACTTGTGCGAACCGGCAACACCATGAGTTTCATCTTTCACCCACACTCCACCAGCAGCGGTAAACCCAAGTGCATCGGACAGTGCATCGTGGCGAGCAAACGGAGTAAACCGAAATCCCGTACCGGCAACGCTCTGCACTGCAGCATCGGCTTCGCGAATCAATGCAATTCGCGCATCTTCAGACATTCCTATTTCGGCAGCAAATGCATCCCATGCCAAGTATTTGCGAAATGCGATGTATGGGTTTTCATCACCCGTGCTGCGAAGTGGCGCTATTGGTTGCTCAATCTGCAATACGTGATGCGTGTCGTGATCGTTGGAGTTCGGGCAACGCCACGACAAGGGTGTGCCTATCGCGACTCGTTCTCCACACACAGCACACTTCCACCCAACTTGCGGTTGAGCGAGCGTGGACATTGCTGGTTATTTCGTAGCTGCGACGCGTGCGTTGAATTCGGCAATCATTGCGTCCCATGTAGGAACGTGGCTACGCAAGTTGCGCCAGAACGACTGTGAACGACGCGCTTCAAACACCGAAAGCGGCGTGCCCTGCTGCTCAACCCATGTGTAATAACCAAGGTTGAAAATACGGCTGCGGTCACGCTCGGTGCAATCAATCATGGAATCGGTCTGCACCGTTCCCAAATGCTCCGCAAAGATTTCTGCGGCTTCAACCTGAGTGAAGTTGTCATTGAAACGCTTCTTCATGGTCTTCACGCGCTCGCTTGGATACAGATCGGCTCCGTCTGTGGCGATGGTGATGAGCACGTCGTCTTCGCCAAGGCCAAGCAACTTTGCCGTCTTGATGGCGGCAATGGTGTTGCAGATAGCCGAGAAACCAAAGTGTGGCAAGGTGTCGACTATTTCTTGTGGAATGTGCTTGCGTTGCACCAAGTAGTCACGGCCAGCAGAAGTGTTGAACAACACGTCGAGTTCATCGGTTACGCGATCGGAAACAGCAGCGATGACATCGGTGTTCATCACGTTATGGATGAGCGGAATGTGCTTGTCGCCAATTCCTTGAATGTTGTGCTCACCAAAACCATTCTCGAGCATGGTTGGGCACTCAAGGGCTTCAACGGCAACGATCTTGGTTCCGTACTTATCTTTCAGATGGTCACCCGCACCAATAGTTCCTGCAGAACCGGTTGCGCTAGTGAATGCAGCGAGTCGCAAGTTTGGGCGGTTTAAGCCTTTAGCAACATGTTCGTACACAGCTGAGAGCGCAGTGCCCGTTACTTCGTAGTGGCCAAGGTAGTTTCCGAATTCGCAAAACTGATTGAAGATGAAGTTCTTCGGATCTTTTTGCATCTCATTGCACGCATCGTAAATTTCCTTCACGTTGCTTTCGGTACCAGGCGTACGAATAATGTCGCTCGGGTCGCTCGTCCAGCGATCGAGCCAGTCAAAGCGCTCTTGCGACATTCCTGCCGGCAACACCGCGACACCGCGTGCGCCCATGATCTTGCTAATTGCCACTCCGCCTCGTGCGTAGTTACCAGTTGATGGCCACACTGCTCGTTGCGTTGCAGGGTTGAACTGACCGGTAATGACTCGTGGCGCCAAACACGAATACGCAGCTAACACCTTGTGCGCGGTAATCATCGGGAAGCGATCTCCGAACATCACAACGATCGGACTATCAACACCGGTCAACGACTTCGGCAACACCACATGATCGGGAACACTTACGCGATTTCCCGCCATGTCGTTAAACCAATGCACACGGAACAAGTTGCGCGAATCTGGAGAATTCTTGTCGGCTCCCGTTGCAATATCAGTCGGGATGAGAGTTGGGTTCGCCAACTGGGCAAAAGTAGGCAACACCACATTGTTGGCGGCACATTTGCGAATGCTTTCGGCCAAAGCCCCTTCGTCCACGATGGTGTCGGCCAAGCCAAGTTGGCTAGCGAGGGCATCTGAGTCTTGGGAGGAAGTCAATGTTGAAGTCACGCTTTACATTGTGTCAAGAAACGACCCCCTTGCCACTACCCTTATCGCGATTAGCCGACGTAGCCCAATGGCAGAGGCACAGCACTTAGGATGCTGTCAGTGAGAGTTCGAGTCTCTCCGTCGGCACTGTGAGTTTTCAACCAGCGCACATCTCAGAGGTTCAAACCCCAGCGCTCGTGATTGACGGCGCCATCGCGCGACAAAACATTGCCACCATGGCAGCAGCAATTCCTGGCACACGATTGCGTCCACATATGAAGGCAACTAAGTGCACTGCCCTCGCTCGCGAACAAGTTCGTGCAGGCCACACCACATTCACCTGCGCAACACCACGCGAAGTTGTAGGCATGGTGAAGGCAGGCGTTGGAGACGATCTACTGCTTGCAAACGAAACTGTTGATGCTGCTCGATTGCAAGAAATGGCAACACTGCAAGATAAAGCGCTCATCACCGTGGCGATTGATTCCGATGAAACGCTGCAAGCCGCTCACGCAGCCGGAATTCAACACGTACTCATCGATGTCAACGTTGGATTACCCCGCTGCGGCATTGCGCCAGAACTCGCTGGCTCACTTGCCGATAAAGCACGAGCACTTGGTAAAACCGTTCGAGGAGTAATGGGCTACGAAGGCCACCTCATGATGGTTGCCGAAAACAGCGAACGACTTGCCAAGGTTGAAGCGTGCATGGCATTGCTGCGCTCAGCAGCAAACGATGTTGGCGGCGACATTATTTCGGCTGGCGGAACTGGCACCTACAACTTGCATAGCAACACTGGTGTCACCGAAATTCAAGCTGGCTCGTATTCGCTGATGGACACGCAATACGCGCAACTTGGTTTGCCGTTTGCTCAAGCAGTGTTTGTTGTTGGAACGGTTATTTCGTCAAACCCTAAATGGGCTGTCATCGACGTTGGCCTGAAGTCGCTTGGCATGGATCATGGCAACCCATCCATCGATGGTCACTCTGTGTGGTTCTGTTCCGATGAACACACCACGTTTTCACCAAATGATGGCGCTCCACCGCCGGTAGGAACACGAATTCGTGTTACCCCTGCACACATTGACCCGACAGTTGCTCAACATGATGCGGCATGGGTAACTAGCGGCGACGACATTGTTGATCGCTGGGCAATCGACTTACGCGGTTGGTAAATCGCGTTTCAGTATTTCCGACAATGCACGAAATGCTTTGCCTCTGTGCGAGAGTTCGTGCTTTTCATCTACTGACATTTGTGCAAACGTTCTGCCGTCACCATCACGCGCAATAAACACTGGGTCGTAGCCAAAACCACGCTCACCAATCTCTGATTCCGCGATACTTCCTTCGCACACACCTTCGGCAATTACTTCTCGCCCATCGGGAAACCGCAACAATGCAACCGTTCTAAATCTGCACGAACGTGTTTTGCCGCTCAACTCTCGCAACATTTTTGCTCGATTATCAGCATCGGTTGCTTGTTCACCAGCAAATCGCGCAGTGCGCACTCCAGGTGCGCCATTCAACGCGTCAACTTCTAACCCAGTGTCGTCGGCTAGCGCAGGAAGCCCTGTTGCATTGCACACAGCAACCGCCTTTAAACGTGCATTACCCACGAGAGTGTCTGCATCTTCAACTACATCGGCAAGATCACCAGGACGTGGTTGCAAGTCAACGACTCCACCCATGAGGTCGAAAATTTCAGCGACCTTGTGCGTGTTGGCAGATGCGCAGACTGCGCGCAACATGGTTACCTACCGAGTTGGCGTGGCGTTGGTGGTGTAGCAATGACTTCGCGTTGCTTGGCGAAAATTTGCTCGAGTCCACTTGCTGCAAGTCCAAGCAATGCGTCCAATTCGCTTCGCGAAAATGCTTTTCCTTCTGCAGTTCCTTGCACCTCAACATACGTTGGTTCGCCACCATTGATCGGTTGCAACATGACCACGTTCATGTCCACTTCAGCCTTTGAGTCTTCTTCGTACGGAAGATCGAGCACAGCATTGCCATTGTGCATTCCTACGCTGATGGCTGCACACATTGAATGCAATGGGTTTACCGAGAGCCCACCATTTTGCTGAATGCGCGTAATCGCATCGTGCAACGCAACAAATGCACCACAGATACTTGCTGTGCGCGTTCCACCATCTGCCTGCAATACGTCGCAGTCAATAAGAATTTGGCGTTCGCCAAGCTGCTTCATGTCAATAGATGAGCGCAGCGCGCGACCAATCAGTCGCTGAATTTCAACCGTGCGACCCGACTGCTTGCCTTTTGCGGCTTCGCGGCCAACTCGCTCTGGCGACGAGCCAGGAAGCATTGAATATTCCGCAGTTACCCAACCTTTGCCACTGCCCTTCATCCAACGCGGAACGTCTTCATCGAGCGATGCTGTGCACAACACTCGAGTTTTACCAAACGACACGAGCACAGACCCGGCCGACATTTCGGTGAAGTCGCGTTGAAAAGAAATTGGACGTAACTCGTTGTGTTGCCTGCCATCGAAACGTGTCATAAATGTGTTCTCCCTGTTGTTGTTAAATCTGTTTGTTCGACCATTGCTCTGCACTATCAAGTTCTGGACCAAGCAATCGGCGACCGAGTTGAGCAAACCATGCAATGTCACCAGAAGACAAAAAGCGATGTGAACCT
>Ga0208852_1000368_pt1 | contig 12442 bp, 19 predicted proteins | sample LakMenEpi18Jun09_FD_150711 | JGI IMG/M metagenome (GOLD analysis project Ga0208852, IMG submission 150711) | Freshwater microbial communities from Lake Mendota, WI - 18JUN2009 deep hole epilimnion ns (SPAdes) | ecosystem: Environmental > Aquatic > Freshwater > Lake > Epilimnion/Euphotic zone ...
TGCCAAATCTAAAATGGAGGCATTAGAAACAAAATGATAACAATTGAAGATATAAAAAAATGGTCAAAACCACACCCAATTTCAATAAATTTAGGTGGTGATGGTAGAATGTGTTGTTTTGGAAACAAAGATGTTGAATTCTCTATTGTTGGTGGTGAAAAAGGTCTATATGGTGATTTTGATAAAACGTTTGAGGTTGCAATCTTTAATAGAGAATCAAATGATTTTGTTACAAAATTTTTTTATCCTGAGGGGGATGACGATGTTATTGGTTGGATGAATGCTGATGAAGTTGAAAAACTTGTAAACTCAGTAATTAAAAAAGAAGATTTAATTATTGAGGGATAGTTTCCAAGTTTTTTAAACTTGGTGGTGGACGACCGTTCTGAGTTTCAGGCGGCCCTAAAGAGAGATTTCGGTCTCTCTTTTTTTTTTGGAAATAAATAGGTTTATTTTTAATAGAATTATTTTTATCTTTTATTAAAACAAATCTATGAAAATTATTATAACTGAAGAAGAGATTAAAGACAACTCAAATAATTCTGCTCTTGGTGAGTTGGTTAGGAGTAAGTATTGGGCTCAATTAAAGGGTCAAGGTTCAATTGAAAATAAGGATGACGAGTTGTATCTTAAAGTTAATGAAGATGGTCGTGTGGTGTCTATAATCAAGCCTAACGACATTAAAGAATAATTGATAATACAAATAAATTTTAATACCTTTACATATGGAAAATTTGAAAGATAAATTAAAAAAGACAGCTGCTCAAGTTGGACTTTACACCGTAATCTTAGTTAGTTTAGGTACGGGAGTTTCGATTGGATACTACTATAATATGATTAAAAGTAGTTTCAAAATAAACAAGCCAGTGTCAGTTAAAAGAGCTGATGTAAAATTAGCAATTGATGAGAATAATCATTTGTTAATTATTTCGAAAAATGACGGTTCATATACCGTTTATCAAGACAGTATTGGTTATACAATTTTCAACCTTTACGCTAAAAACATTTGGGGACAACAAGCTAATCCAGTTAAGTAGTGATAAAGAATAGTTTAAAATTTCTTTACTTAATTATGTTGGTGGTAATCATTACCCTAACGGTTAGTTTAGTGAAGGTTTCTAAAGAGATTCCTGAGTATAAACTCGAAGATGTTGGAGGTAATCCAAACTCACCATACAGCCTTCAAGTTTATACCTCAATTGAGAAATATTCTAAAAGATATAAAGTTCCAAAATACATTGCCTACAATATTGCCTATCTTGAAACAACTTATCAAGGACCATTCGATTGGACTTATCACGGAAAATTAACATCATATGCGGGAGCTAAAGGTCCTATGCAGATTATGCCAAAAACGGCTAATTATGTGACAGGTAAACAAATTAGTAAGAGTGATTTATTACACAATATTGACCTGAATGTTCATATCTCTATGAGGTTATTAAGAAACTTACATAAAAGATATGGGGATTGGGGAGTCGCTTGTGGGTATTATAATACTGGTTATCCTCAAATTAATGATTATGCTCGGTTTTGTGTCTCAAATAAGGAATACACTAAACATTGGATTAAATTGTAGTTAAACAGAAAATGATTCACCACACCCACAAGTACGGCTCGCATTTGGGTTGTTAAATATAAATCCTTTACCGTTTAAACCATCTGAGAAGTCTAATTCTGTTCCAGCAAGATATAAAAAGGACTTCATATCCATTACTATTTTTTCACCTTTATCTTCAAATATTTGGTCTGATGGGTTAATTTTGTTGTCAAAATCTAAATCATAGGATAATCCTGAACAACCTCCACCTTTAACGGAAACCCTAACAAAGTGGGTTTCATCCATATTACCTTCACTTTTGAGGGTTAAAATCTTGTTTTTTGCTGTTTCTGTGATAGTCATATTATAATAATCTATATTAATATAAATATTATTTGGCAAAGTCAAATCTTATTATTATCTTTGTGAACACAAATAAAGAAAAAGATTATGACAACTACAACAACAAACACATTCATCAAAGTAACTGAAGGAACCTTAGCAGGTGACGTATTTTATGGTTCATTTGACACTACCATTAAAGGTAAGAGAACTTCTGTAATGGTATCTAACCATTTAAAAAATGAGAATCAAGAGTATGAGTTCCGTATTGCTAACAAATGTCAAGCAGGTTTTATTAATATCCACGATAGTAAAGACATTGTTTCCGAAGTTATTCGTGGATATAGTAAAAACTCATTGGTTAATATCCAAGCAAAAAATGAGTTTGGACACTGGATGAACGTTTACACAACCAAAGGTGGTAAGTGGCATTCAATTGACCTTGGGTTCCTTAAAGTAATTACCGTAGGAACGATGAGAGAGTCATTCCCTAATATGTGTGATATGAAGTTGTGGGAAATGGTTGGAGCCAAAACTTGGGCAGACAAAGCATTTTCAAATAATTAAAAAAAGTCCCTCAATCGAGGGATTTTTTTTTGTAAAGTCAAATATAATTAGTATCTTTGTATCAACAAATCCAATAAAACTATGACAAACTCAGAAATCTTAGACAAAGTTCAAAAATATGAAGGAACCAGTTCTTTTGTTGTTAAAATGAAAGAAGTTATTGTTAGATATGGTAAATTAACCAAAAAACAAGAAGAAGCGGTTGTTAATATCTTTAATAAAGAGAAAGACGAAAAAGTGTATAATGTTAATTGGCCAACAGTTGGACAAACAATTCATTTAGGGATTAATGTTGGACAAAAATTAAAAGAAAAGTATGAATTAGAGTTTAACCCAATGTTAATGGATATTACTCGTATTATTGCCATCGGTAAAAAAGAAATCACTTTTTCTGGTAAAATGACAATAAAAAGAGGTGACATTTGTATGTGTTGTGGAAGAACTTTAACGGATGAGTTCTCAATGTTAAGTAAATTAGGTAAAACCTGTGCTAAACATATGAGAATTAATTATATTAAAAATGTTAATGAGGTTGAACGTTTCCGTGATGAATATATGAAACGTGTTGAAGAAATAGGAGAGATGGAATTTGTGGTTCCAAAAAAACAAATTAAAAGATGGGATGGACCTATGTTGTTTATCGTAAATCAACTCCACAAAAGATAATTTTGTGGAGCAAAAACTCTAAATAACTATTGATAGATTATTGAATTTAAGTTATTATTGTTGTATGAGTTATGTTATTATAAAATATATTGAAAACAAAGGTCACAAAAAAACCTTACCTGTAATCATATTAGATTCTCAAGGTGAGGTTTTGGAGTTTGAAACCAACGATGAGGCACAAAAGATGTGTGAGGCATTTCAAGTAAATTCAGATTCAGGTTACATTTATCAAATTAAGAAAATAGGTGGTTAATGACAAAGCAAGAAAAAATAGAAGCTCAAATGATTGATGATGTCATAGAAAACTTCGATTTTTTAAGATGTCATTATGTTATGAAATTTCTTAATTGGCGTTGGGTACATAATGATAATAAAGTTCCAACAATTGATGAACTTAAATCCGCATCAAAAAAAAGATTTGAAAGTGCAATATCTTTATCAAAGAAACGTACTCGTGGTCGTTCAAATGAAGGTGTAGTTTCTAGTGGTGGGTTAAAAGCTACAGCAATTACTAATTCACATAAACATCTTACTTGGTTAGAGTTAGAGTTTATTTTAACTGATTGGAGTTGTGACGGAGATTTTGAAGATATAAATAATTAAAAAAAATACAATTTTATTTTTAATGAAAACAAAAAAACCAAGTGCTATTGTTTATGGTTGGCACACAAAAGGGACGGAGATTTTAATATCAGACATCTATTTTCAAGAAAATTTATATGATGAAGTAGTTGTTTATTCTTTACCTTATACTGATGATGTTTTGGGTGATTATACTAAGTATAAACCAGATTTGATAATTTCTATAGGGTTAAAAATTGATATACCTCATTATCAATTAAGAAGAATTCATTTACAATATTCTGAAATATTGGCTGATAATATTTTGGCAAATGATATTGTATGTAAAACAGTATTTAAAGCTCTTGAGGTTGTACGTCCAAGATTTAGTGTGTTTACACCAACATATCAAACAGGCGAAAGAATTAGAAGAACTTATCAAAGTTTGGCAAATCAAACATTAACTAATTGGGAATGGATTGTTGTAGATGATTCTCCTGATGAAGAAACTTGGAAAATATTAAAAGAAATATCGGATAAAGATTATCGTGTTAAACTACATAAAATATTTCCTTTAAGTGGTGGTAATATTGGTTTATCTAAACATAGAGCGGCAATGTTAGGCGATGGTGATTGGTTGGTTGAATTAGACCACGATGACGCTTTAACTAATAAATGTCTTGAAGTTTGTAACGATGCCATATTAAAGTTTCCTGACGCTGGGTTTTTATACTCTGATGTATCTGAACAATATGAAGATGGGGAAATGAAATATTATGACCACGATTGGTCTGGTAATTGGTATGGTAGAGAAGATAATTATTTTGATTTTGGTTATGCTGGTCACACTTGGGTTAATGTTGATGGTGATGATACCTTGGCTCATTGGTACCCTGACATTAATCCATTAAGTATTAGATATAATATTAGTATGCCTGACCACGTCAGAATGTGGAAACGAGAAACATATCTTGAAATTGGTGGTCATAACAAAAATACTCCAGTTGCTGATGATTTAGAAATTATAATGAAAACGTTTTTACATACAAGAATGATTCACGTTAAACAAGTATTATATCTCCAATATAGTAATAGAAATACCACGGTAGATAATAATTCACAAGATATTAATAGACGGGCTAGATTAATTAGAGATTATTATGATTTGGCAATTCATAACAGAATACTTGAATTAGGATTTCACGATTGGAATTGGTTTGAAGATTTAGGACATTCTCAAAAATTTCAAAATAGTACGGCTATTAGAAAATATCATAAAGAAGAACAAGTAATGAACTACATATATGAATAAAAAAACAAAAATTTGCTTAAATGCGATGGTCGCAAATGAAGCACCAACAATAACCAGAATGTTGGAATCGTGTTATAGATACATAGATTATTGGGTAATACAAGATAATGGTTCCAAAGATGGAACACAAGATATTATTAAAAATTTCTTCAAAGAAAAAAATATACCTGGATTTTTGTATGAAATTGCGTGGCAGTTTCCTGGTTATAACCGAGACCATACTTTACAAGAGTGTTTAAAGGCTGACCACGGTTGTGATTGGATTTTAAGAATGGATGCGGATGAAAGACTTCACGTTGATGAGGATTTTGATTGGTCTATTTTTGACAATACTTCTGTTGATAGTTATAATCTTGTTGCTGAAACTGGTGATTTAAAATATTTTAGAACTTGGTTATGGAATGCTAAAAGACCTTGGTTCTTTCAACACGATAAAAGACACGAAACAATTCATTTACCTGAAATAGGGGAAGAATTTGAAAGAAGAACAATGCCTTATGGATTTAGACATTTAGTTTCTCAAGATGGACAAACTTGGTATGTCCCAAGAAAATTTTTAAGAGATGCATTAGAATTAGAAATTGATAAAGTTGTTGGTAATACTGTATTGGAAGACCATTATCATTTGTGGTATTTAGCTAAGAGTTATTCTGATTGTTATGGTAATCCTGATGAACTTCCATTTGGAAAACAACATTCGGATGAATATGCAAGAAGAGCTATTTGGTACTTTGAAAGATGTTTGGAAACAACTAAAGCGTGGGATAAAAATAAAGTGTCGTTAAGACAAGATGAGATGTGTTATATTGCTTGTATTTTAATGGCAAGAGCTCATGGATTTATGGGTGACCATCAAAAAACTATGGAGTATTTCAATTTAGCGGAACAATTCTCTCCTGGTAGAAATGAACATTATATGTATCTTTGTTATTACCTTGAAGAGAAGAACATGTTTGAAGAAATTCTTGAGATTATTGATATTATGAAAAACCCTCAAAGAAGAAATCCATTCCCTAATTATTCTTATTTAATTGAAGGAAAATGTTACACAGACACTAGTAATTTCTTAATTGAATATAAGGATAAAATTGAAAATAAAATAAAACAACCAACTATCAATTTAGATAGTATAAAATTTGATTTTAATTAATAATAGTATGATAAATTTAAATATATCCAAACAATTTTCAACTCAATATCAAGTGGCAAGACCATTCCCATATATTGTAATTGATAACTTTTTACCTGAATCCATATTAAATGGAGTTATTAGTGAAATAGATAAAAATAAAAATTGGGCTTACGATACTGTAAAATGGACAGAACCATTTCAAGTTAATAAATTTTATTGGCCTCACGATGTTGAAAGCGCTAACAATATGCCAAAAGATTTACCTGTAACTTCAACATTAATTAATTATTTAAATTCTCCTGAGATGTTAAAATTTTTAGAAGAGTTAACGGGCATTAAAAATTTAATGGCAGATGAATTATTAATGGGTGGTGGACTTCATAGAATTAAGAGTGGTGGTAAATTATCAATACACAAAGATTATACTGTTCATCCACTTAAAAAAATATATCGTAGATTGAATTTATTACTTTATCTCAATAAAGATTGGAAAAGTGAATGGGAAGGTAATCTTGAATTATGGGATAAAAACATGAAAAATGCTGAAGTTAAAGTAGAACCAATTTTTAATAGAGTTGTTATTTTTACAATAGGTGATGATTCATTACACGGTCATCCTGTTCCATTAAATGCTCCTTCAGATATTAATAGGGATTCAATTGCTCTTTATTATTTTACTGAAGAAAACCCTAAAAATGATGATGGACATCCTGTAATGTTTTTTCATACATAGAAAAATAATTTAAATAAATGGAAACAACTTTTAGAACATCATATATTGATGGAGCAAGTGTTGACATCATTGGTAATGATGGATTTACATATGATGTCTTATTCTACGATAACACAAATAATGAGTTAATTCACAGAGAACAACTTAGATGTGGATATTGGACTAAGACATCCCGAAAATATTTTACCAATTGGAAAATTGTAATTTTAAAAAATGGTGTTGAGGTATTTTTAGAAGAGTTAAACTTAAATAATAAAGTTGTAAAAATTATATTAGAAAGTAATGCTTTGGGTGATAATATTGGTTGGGTACCATATTGTGATGAATTCAGAAAAAAACATAATTGTGAGTTAATTGTTGAAACAAAATTATATGAGTTTTTTAAGTCATATTATAATGAAATTACTTGGAAAGGTTTAACTGATACAAACTCAAATGATGATGGTGTATATGCGATATATTCAATTGGTGTTGGAATTAATAGTTCAGTTCATAAAGAATATATGAAAAAATTAAATCAAAATTTTCAAAAAGGTATTAACATAAAATATGCTTCTGATTTAACTTTTTTTGATGTTGATAAACATCCAGAACATCCACTATTATTTCCATTACAAAAAACCTCATCAAATATTTTAGGTTTAGAATTTAAAGAAATAAGACCAAATTTTGATAATGCATCCGAAGAACGTCCAATTGAAAAAAAATACATATGTATATCTGAATTCTCATCATCTTTAGGGATGAAAGAATGGAATAATCAAATTGGTTGGAAAACTTTAATACCAGAATTAAAAAAACTTGGATATGAGATTGTTTCAATATCCAAAGAAAAATCTGACATAAAAAATATTACAAAAAGAAATGGCGATTTTCCATTATCTGACCGTATATGGTATTTAAAACATTGTGAATTTTTTATAGGTTTGTGTTCCGGTTTATCTTGGTTATCGTGGTCAGTTGGAAAAAAAACTGTTATGATTGGAGGATTTACCGAAGATTGGTATGAGTTTCAAGAAGATTGTATCAGAGTAAAAAACTACAACGCATGTACTGGATGTTTTAATTCCAAAGAACACGCAGATAAACTATGTTGCTATCACGGAAGTTTTTGTCCTGAAAATAAAAATTTTGAGTGTAGTAGAAAAATATCACCAAAAATGGTAATTGAAAAATTAAAACAAAATAAATTAATATAAAAGTTTACGATGGGAAACAGAAAAACTTGAACAGGATAACTTTCAAGGAAATCCTGTTCCATTAAATGCTCCTTCAGATATTAATAGGGATTCAATTGCTCTTTATTATTTTACTGAAGAAAACCCTAAAAATGATGATAGACATCCTGTAATTTTTTTTCATACATAAAAAAATGATTTTACCAATTAAACCATCATATGATTATCTAATAGTAGGTGCAGGAATGTTTGGTTCAGTATGTGCTTATGAATTAACAAAACAAGGTAAGAAATGTTTGGTTATTGATTCGAGAAATCATATTGGTGGAAATTGTTATACCAAAAATATTAATGGTATTCACGTTCATTCTTACGGTGCTCACATATTCCACACAAACGATAAAAAGTTGTGGGATTATGTGAACCAATTTGCCGAGTTCAAACAATATACTCATAATGTTATTGCTAACTACAAAGATGAGATGTATACATTACCTTTTAATATGTGGACATTTAATCAAATGTGGGGAGTAACAAATCCTGAAGACGCAAATAATATTATTGAAAAACAAAAGTTTAAAGGAACTGTAACTAATCTTGAAGAACAGGCAATGTCAATGGTTGGTACTGACATTTATGAAAAACTAATTAAAGGTTATACTGAGAAACAATGGAATAGACCATGTACTTCATTACCACCATCTATAATTAAACGATTACCTGTTAGATTTACTTGGGATAGTAATTACTTCAATGACAAATATACAGGAATTCCAATTGGTGGTTATACTCAAATATTTGAGAAAATGTTGGAAGGTATTGATGTACTATTAAATTCAAATTATTTTGACCACAAAGATTATTATAACTCAATTGCCGATAAGGTGATTTATACTGGTCCAATTGATAAGTTCTTTGATTATCAGTACGGTAAATTAGAATATAAAAGTTTAAGATGGGAAACAGAACAACTTGAACAGGATAACTTCCAAGGAAATCCTGTTATCAATTATACTGATTCTGAAGTTCCATATACAAGAATACTTGAACATAAATGGTTTGACCCTCAGAATCAAAAAGGTACGATTATAAGTCGTGAATATCCTACAGACTACGATGGTACCAATGAACCATATTATCCGATTAGAGACACTAAAAATACAGAGATGTACAACAAGTACCAAGAACTAACCAAAGGTCTTGATAAGTATATTTTTGGTGGAAGATTAGGGACATATGTTTATTACGATATGCATCAAATAATTGCTCAAGCTTTGAAAAAAATTAGTGAAATCACGGATTAAGTATATTTATTAACAATGAAAGCGTGTCTCAAACAAGTTAATAATTTATATACTCCAAATCAAATAGAGGTATTTAAAGACTTTACCAAGTTTTTAAGTTCTCAATTACCATTAAATAATGATATCTATATTACTTTTTTAGAAAAAAAAGAAGGCCCAATGACTACAGGTGTTAGAAAACCTGGTAGTGAAATTTCAGTTCTTGCTGGTAAAAGATTATTAATTGATGTATTAAGAACATTATCTCACGAGTGGGTTCACGAATATCAACACCAAAAAATGGGACTTAAAGATACCGATAAAGTAAAAGATATTGGAGGTCCTGAGGAAAATATGGCAAATACCTTGTCAGGTATTTTTGTTAAAAAATTCGAAAAAACTTTTCCAAAATATGAAGAACTTCTTTATGGTGAAGAATAAATTATAGTTAACGTAACTTAAATCTCGGGGATTTTTTATTGTAATTAAATGTTTTAAACATATCACCATCTTTTGAAAACAAAGATGTTATTATGGTATACTTTTTTAAATCAGAAGATGCTATTAAAATTTCAACATATTTCATATTCTCATCTAAATCATATTCTTCTCCAATATTTTTTACAATTAAAACCTTGTCATTATTTTTAGTTGATAAAAATTCAAATGCTTTTTTTATTTGTTCAAAATCTTTTTCAAAGATATCTTTAATAATATGATTTGGAACTCCTACTCTGTCAAAATTTACAGGATTTCTTAGTTCGTTATCGTGGTATCTTTTTCTAATTTGTTTTAAAGTTTCTGAGCCGTGTCGCTCTTTTGATTGGTGTATTGTTGAATATAATCGAATTAAATTATTATCTATTTGAAATATTGTAATTAATGGTAACGTTTTATCTACGTCAAGTTTTGTTTCATTAATAAGATAAAAAAGTGAATTAATTAATTTCATATTAATAAATATGTCGATTAGTCAATATCCATCCAAGAATCTTTGTGATATCCCATAAATTCAAAATAATTTGGACAACTATAATAAACTAAATCTGCCAACTCTTTGGTATAGAATTTTTTAAATGATGGTAAATCATATTTACTACGGTTCATTTTTTTACTACAAAGGTCTTTCAAAATACCGGATGTGTTTAATAAAGAATTTCTAACAAAAGGTATTTTAATATAATCTTCGTATAGTGTTTCAACTCTTAAAACATAATCTGGTTTCCTAGTTGTTTCTAACTGAAATATAACCCTCATACGACTTTGTTGTGGTGGAAAATTACCGTAAATATAATTTCTAAAATTTTCAATACTTACATCACCATTTGACATCATATGACAATAATATGAAAATGCAGTGCTATATGGATTTCTTGCACTTAAGATTAATTTATAATTTTCGTGTCCTAAAAATAAATTAGTTGAGTGATTATGGGTTACGTAATCATAAATTCTTGTTGTATCAGTTCTATCGTAGTTAACAGATAAACCTTCAAAGTCAAAATGTCTTAAAACAAAAAAAAGATGTGTAGTTCCTGTTTTAGGTGGAGCCCACACAAACGATTTATATTTTTCGGATATGTTTATTGCAAAATTATCTTTTTTTGATGACATAATATTATAATAAAAAAAAAATATCACTAGTAAATTGAAATCTAATTAAACTTTACAATATGGTTAATAGTTATTATGATTAGAAAAAAAAATATATATGAAAAATTATTTAACATTAAAAAACTTAGGATGGTTAATCTGTGTTGTCGTTGCGATGATGTTGGGTATGGGTGCTATTTCAAAATTGATGGGAACTGCTGAAATGGTAGGAAACTTTCAATACTTGAAATTAGACAACTATTTAACTTTAATAGGTGGTTTAGAATTACTTGGTGTAGTTATGTTAGTTATTCCAAGAGTATCAGTTTATGGCGCTACTTTAATCAGTGTGATTATGGGTGGAGCTGTTGCGATGCATTTATCCGCTATGGGTGGAGCAGGTGTTATGTCACCAATTATGTTCGGACTTTTAGCTTGGGGTGGACATTGTTTAAGAAAGTACACAACCATTAAATTTTAATTTATTAAAACCTGAGATAATCTCAGGTTTTTTTATGCCCTTAACTATATTTATTAACAATGTTTACAAAACGAAAAGATAATAACCGACTATTAAAAAATACGAATGATTAATCATTAGGTCCCTTCAATTTATTTGAAGGGACTTTTTTTTGCCTAAAAATTAATAAACTAAAATAAAAACAAAAAATGAAAAACACAAAAATCTACAACGAACTAGTACAGAAGATGAGAAATTTCTTTTTGGAAAAGGGATTTATTGAAGTCCCAACACAATCAAGATTATCTATCTTGGCGGCGTGTGAGAATCCGCATTCAGTTAAAACATTTGAATATGGAGGATTAATTTGGCCATTACCACAAACAGGTCAGATGTGGTTGGAACACGAACTACTAATGAACCCTGAATGGAATGGTGTGTTCTGTATTTCAACATCATACAGAGAAGAAAAGAACCCAATCCATGGTAGACATGAATTAATCTTCCCAATGTTTGAGTTTGAATCAAAAGGTGGAATGAAAGAACTTATCAAATTAGAAGGTGACCTATTGGCATATCTTGGATTTGCAGATGAGATGGCTGAAGTTGATTATGAAGATATGTGTGATGAATATGATGATGCAACAATCTTGGAAGATGAACATGAATCAAGAATGTGGAAAGAGATTGGTCCCGTGGTTTCCCTTCAACATTTCCCAAGAAGAACAAACCCGTTTTGGAATATGAAAAACAAAGATGGTGAAATATTCAACAAGGTTGATGTCATCCTTTATGGTCAAGAAACAATTGGTTCGGCAGAACGTTCATGTGATGTTGATACGATGAAAGAAATGTTCTATACTATTGAGAACGGAGGATATGCGAACAAATTGTTTGAACTATTTGGAAAAGAAAGAGTTGAGGCGGAACTTGAGGAATTCTTAAAGTTTGACTTCTTCCCAAGATTCGGTGGAGGAATTGGAATGACAAGGATGGCTAGAGCATACGAGTTAATGAAACAAGAACAATTAGAATTAGTATAATTTATAACCCTCACCCAAAAGGTGGGGGTTTT
>Ga0208852_1000372_pt1 | contig 12380 bp, 10 predicted proteins | sample LakMenEpi18Jun09_FD_150711 | JGI IMG/M metagenome (GOLD analysis project Ga0208852, IMG submission 150711) | Freshwater microbial communities from Lake Mendota, WI - 18JUN2009 deep hole epilimnion ns (SPAdes) | ecosystem: Environmental > Aquatic > Freshwater > Lake > Epilimnion/Euphotic zone ...
GGGGGAGGCTTTGGCGACACCGCTGAAAATGGAATCTGATTTCTTGTCGTTGTTCTTTCGTTCCTCACGCTTCACCGCGTCCCAAGTGCCAACTACATCGTCGGCGCTTGTGGCCACGGTGTCACCAAAAACATGCGGATGTCGGCGCACCAACTTGTCGTGAATGGAACGAGCAACATCGGCGAGAGTAAACCGACCCTGCTGTTCGGCGATTGTCGAATGAAATTCCACTTGGTACAACAAGTCGCCGAGTTCTTCAATCAGTGCTTCGTCGGTGTCTGGGTTGTCGGCATCTAGTTGCTGAATTGCGTCAACTACTTCGTACGCCTCCTCAAGTAGATGCTTGATCAGCGAGTCGTGCGTTTGTTCAATATCCCACGGGCATTGTTCGCGAAGTGTGCGGGCAAGTTGATGCAGCTTCACCATCTCTCCGGCGATGGGCTGTGCAAGCTGCGGTATGTACAAAGTGGTGAGGTGATCGGGGGGAAGCACGCGATCGAGTTCCTGCCACGTTGTGTGCTCCACGCGCTGATCGGGCAGGCCCAGGTGATGCAACAACACAACTGGCTCGTTGCCGATAGCTGTATCAAATGCCAATTTCACATCGGAGAGCACCCAGTCGGCATGTGTCTGCGCAACCAACAACGGCCCGCGTTCGCCCGCCGCCTCGACGGCGAAGCGGTGGCCGTCGATGAGACGCACTCCGGCATTGACGGGGTCGATACCAAGGGCCTCCCATGCCAAATCCAAAAAACTCATGGCAGGTAGAACCGAAACAGTTACGCGAGTGTCTGTTCGCAATGCAGCAACACTCGACTCCAAAATCAGTGGCGAACCCGGCACCGCGTACAAGATTTCGCCGTGTTCGATGGCCGATGCAACAAGCTGTTCGGTGATTGCCGAGTACACCTCGTCAAACGTGTCCAAGGTTTCGTACAAGTCATCGAAACTTGTAGCTGTGGGCATCAAGTCGGCCGTTGGGTGGCGACGAGTGCGAATGAACTGCGTCTTTATCCTTGCAATTGCTTGCAGTGTGGCGTCGGTAACTGTGTCGCGCGGACCAGGCCCAAGACCAACGATGACGATTTGGGCAGTCACGAGGGTGCGTGCGTTAGCTTGCGGCGATTTTGCCGCTGGCTGGGTTCCAGATTCCGTATTCGGATGCCACGGTTATCTTGCCTGTTGCAAGCAAACCATTGAGCAACATTTCGCCTGGAGTTTTTGCGAGGAGCGCGAGGAGTGATGCCTTCACGTCATCAAACGGCCTGACGAGCACAACGTGGTATCCGAACGACGACTTGATTGGCCCTGTGGCGACGCCAGTCTTTGCTGCCAACACACCCTTCACGAAATCAATATCAAATTGTGTCTGATAATCAGTCAGCAAGATGCAGTCGCCATCGACGCTTCCCAAAACTCCACCAGTTTCGCTTGCATTCGGTTCGATGGAGTATTCGCCGGCGACTGCCTTAAATGTTGCTCCATCATTCAATTTCTGCAGAACTTCTTTTGTGGTCGCTTCTTCCTTGACCAAAATGTGTTGCACGCACAGTGCGCCAACAGAGGCTGCAGCTGTTTCATACATGGTTGCCACGTCTGCTTCGCTTGGAGCCTTCACGCGAGCAAGCGCGAGGTCGGCGCTATTGAGTTCGATGATCAGTTCTTGCAGTTCTTTGCCCAACGTGTCGAAACCCGCATCTTGGGTTACTTGATCGGTGACTGTCTTGCGATCGGCGTCGGTGATTGCTTCGCCATATTGCTCTAGAACAATTTCGGTTCCCTTGCCGCGCACAAGTGCTCCAAGTACCGACCTGCTTGCATCGCCAGAAGCCACACCATTCTCAAGCGTAAGTTGGCCCGCATCGGCCAATTGGGTGATGGCCATGTCGAGTGTTTCGTCGGAAATGGATTGGCCTTCAATGTTGACTGCCTCGTTGACTGCGGCCGAACCACATGCACTGAGCGTTACAAGTGCTGCGATGGATACGGCAAATACAGAGAGTTTGAGGCGTCGTGACATTTGGACAAGCCTAGTTGGCTGGTTCAAAGAGTTGCTGTAGGAAGTTGATGAGATATGGCACTACTTCGTGCTCGATCAGTTTGCCTGTTGATGTGCGAGGCAGGGTGATGGTAAGCAGACCCAACTTTTCGTTCCAATCTGGGTGTTGCGCAATGCGCTTCAGTCGCATGGTCTGGCTTGCTTTCAGCATCACGGGCGTCATTCGTGCACGGCCGTCGGCCACAACCAATTCGGTCAAACCAACTCGATGGCATTCCGCACGCAATTGACCAACCCCGATGAGGGCAAGCGCCGGCTCGGGAAGTGGGCCGTATCGGTCGAGCCACTCGGCGCGAATGTCTTCAACATCAGCGCTTGATGTGACATCGGCGAGCCTGCGATATGCGTCCAGTCGAGATTCTTCTTTGACCACGTAGTCGCCTGGAAGAAATGCATTGCTTGGTACGTCAAGCTTGAGTTCTGGAACGGGCGAGGGAACAACCTCGCCTTTCATTTCGGCAACTGCCTCGGTGACTAGTTGGCAGTAGAGGTCGTAGCCAACTGCTGCAATGTGCCCGCTTTGTGCTTCACCAAGCAAGTTGCCTGCACCACGAATTTCCAAATCTCGCATAGCAATTTTGAAACCACTTCCCAATTCGGTTGCCTCGCCGATGGTCTTTAGGCGTTCGTACGCATCTTCCGACAACGCCCGGCCTCGAGGATGAAAGAGATATGCGTATGCTCGCGAGCCGCTGCGACCAACACGACCACGAATTTGATGCAACTGTCCGAGACCAAGCAAGTCGGCGCGTTCGACGACGAGCGTGTTCACCGACGGCATGTCGATGCCGCTCTCGATGATGGTGGTGCACACCAAAACGTCGTACCTACCTTCCCAAAAATCAATCACGGTTTGCTCAAGCGTTGCTTCGTCCATTTGGCCGTGGGCCACAGCAATGCGTGCTTCGGGTACAAGCTCGCGAAGTTCGCGCGCTCGGTCCTCAATTGATTGCACTCGGTTGTGCACCCAAAACACTTGGCCGTCGCGCAGCAACTCGCGCCGGATGGCTTCGGTTGCAACGCGGTCGTCTTCTTCGCCAACGTAAGTAAGGATGGGCTGGCGGTCGGCTGGTGGCGTTTGCAGCAGTGACAAATCGCGAATGCCCACGAGGCTCATTTCCAGTGTGCGCGGGATGGGCGTTGCAGTGAGCGTTAAAACATCGACATTGGTTTTCATCTTCTTCATCGATTCTTTGTGACTCACACCAAATCGTTGCTCTTCGTCAACAACGAGCAAACCTAAATCTTTGAACTTGATGCTTTCCTGCAACAAGCGGTGCGTGCCAATAACGCAGTCCACTTCGCCAGTTGCGAGGCCGGCCACAACCTTCTTCGCTTGCGCATTGGTAAGAAATCTCGACAGCACCTCAACACGAATTGGGTAACCAGCGAAGCGATCGCTGAAGGTGTTGCCGTGTTGCGTGGCGAGCAGCGTGGTCGGCACCAGCACCGCTGCTTGCTTGCCGTCCTGAATGCATTTGAACACTGCGCGCACGGCAACTTCGGTCTTTCCAAAGCCAACATCGCCGCAGACCAAACGATCCATTGGCACGTTGCGTTCCATGTCGGCTTTCGTCAGTTCAATTGCTTTGCTCTGATCGGGTGTCTCGACAAAGGGGAATGCACTTTCCATTTCGTGCTGCCAGGGCGTGTCTTGCGCAAACGCGTGACCCTCGGCTGTCACGCGGCGTTGGTAGAGCACTACGAGTTCTTGTGCGATCTCTCGAACCGCCGAACGCACGCGTTGTTTGGCCCGGGCAAAATCGCTTCCACCCAAACGATGCAACGTGGGTGAGTCGCCGCCAATGTATTGACGCACTGCGCCAATGTGATCGGTAGGGACATACAGCTTGTCGCCATCTTTGTAAGCAAGTAGCAAGTAGTCGCGCTCGGAGCCACCGATGCTGCGCTTAACCATGCCCTCGTATTTGCCAACACCGTGATAGTGGTGAACCACGTAGTCGCCTGGTTTGAGATCCTGAAACACCGATGTGGTGTCACGCTTGGGGACCTTTATCTTGCGATGTGTTCTTCGCCTGCCGGTGAGGTCGGCCTCGGCGATGATGGCAACTTTGCTAACGGGAAGCGAACAACCAAAGTGCAGCGGCGCAACAATGACTGGCACGTTGACACCGTGTTCGGAAAACACATCCTTCAGGCGTTGTGCAGAACCTTCGCCTTCTGCGGCAACAACTACTTGCCATTTATCGGCGATGAGTTCGCGGATTCTTTTTGCGGTTCCTTCGGCGTCGCCGGTAACCGGGCCCCATCCTGTTGACGGAATGGTTGGGGCATCCAAAGCTTCGGAAGGAAGGGACATCGAAATTGCACGCATGGAGGAAGCACCCTCGAACAGTCGCTCTACTTCTGCATGTAAACGCGGGAATGATTTGTCTGCATCGCGAGCCCATGTAGATGCGAGTGCACGTGCCAAGTCGTCTTCTTCTGCCAGCAAATCGTGCGCACGTGTACGCATGCGCTTCGGGTCGACCAACAACAACTCGCTGTCCTTCGGCAAAATATCGGTGAGCAACAGCTCCTCGGTAATCAGCCAAGGCAACCAACTTTCCATGCCATCGAAGTTGGCGCCATCGGACAACCTGTCCCAGTGTTCGCGGCCCCAAGCTTCTGTAGCCACAAGCGATCGCGCCATGTCCTTTACTTCATCAGTTATCTGCAACTCGCGCGCCGGGAAGATTGTCGCAACCTCGATTGCGTCTGTGCTGCGCTGATCGTTGACATTGAACTGTGTCAGTCGATCTACCTCATCGCCCCACAAATCAATTCGGATAGGCGTATCAGCAGTAGAGGGGAACACGTCGATAATCGAACCGCGCCTCGCCACTTCGCCGCGGTGCTCCACAAGTTCTTCTCGGCGATAACCACCGTGCACGAGCCGAGCAAGCAGTGCATCGGCGTCGATTTCTTCGCCCGGTCGGACAACGATTGGTTCCAGTGTCGTTGCGTCGGGCCCAAGTTTCTGCAGTAACGCGCGAACAGAGCCGATGATTACTTTGGGCGGCTGGTCGCCGCGAATACGCCACAACACTTCAAGCCTGCGGCCCATTGTCTCCACGCTTGGGCTGACACGCTCGAAGGGGAGTGTTTCCCACGCGGGGAAAATAAGCACGTTGGAGGCGCCAAGAAATTGCACGAGGTCGTCATGCAGTAGCTGTGCGGCGGTGCCCGTTGGCGTTGCAACGATCATTGTGGTTTTTGGAGAACGCACCGAGAGCGCAGCGATAATCGTTGCGCGAGCCTGTTCGCCGCAGGCCAACAGCGAGTTCTTTCCACCAAGCGTGGCCAATGCGCTTTCTTGGCCTGCAAGAAGGGCGAGTTCGGACAACAGCATGGCGGCTAGTGGCAACTAACTATTTGGAGTTGATGCTCTGCATGGCAGCGTCAACGCCTTGCGTGCAAATGAGTTGAACTGCGTCTGCGGCAATTTGCACAGAGATGTCTAATGTCTGGCGTTGCGAGCCCGACACTTTCGACAGCACATGATCGGCGCCATCTTCTTTTGTTGAAGGCTTGCCAACACCAATGCGTACACGGATGAAATCCTGTGTTTTCAGATGTTGATTGATCGAACGCAATCCATTGTGGCCAGCAAGACCGCCACCAATCTTTACGCGAACGACACCTGGCTCTAAATCAAGTTCGTCGTGTACAACAATAATTTTCGCAGGGTCGGTTATTGCGTACTTGCGTGCAAGCGGGCCAACTGCATTGCCCGATTCATTCATATATGTAGTTGGCATAGCCAACAAAATGTGCACATCTTGGTTATGCACTTCGGCAGTGAGCGCGCGATCCTTCGACGACTTCAGTGAAACGTTGTAACGCGTTGCAAGCAATTCGATCGCATCGAAACCAACGTTGTGTCTTGTGCCTGCGTATTCGCGACCGGGGTTACCCAGCCCAACAACGAGCGCGGTGAAAGGTGTGCCGCGACGTTCATGCCGCTCGTGTCGCGCTTGGCGACCGAACAGCGCCATACGAACTAGGAGGCGGCTGGCTTGTCGTCGCCGGCAGCAGGAGCTTCGCCAGCACCAGCAGCATCGGCAGGCGCATCACCAGCAGGAGTTGCGGCGGCAGTTGCACCACCGGTGTCGAGCACTGTCACGATGACCAAGTCGTCGTCGCCAAGTGCGGTAACACCCTTTGGCAATTCGATGTCGCCGAGGCGGATGACGCTTTGCATGGTCATGTCGGTGACGTCGATGAGAATTTCGTTCGGAATGTTGTTAGCAGCAGCGCGCACTTCGATGCGGTCGATTGCTGCGTCGACAAGGCCACCCTCTTGGTTGACGGCTTTTGCCGTGCCGGTGAGGTGAACTGGAACAGCCATGGTGATTTCCACGTTGAGGTCGATTTGCATGAAGTCGACATGGCTGACCGTGCGCTTGATTGGGTCGCGCTGCATTTCCTTCACAATTGCTGGGTACTTCTTGTCGTCAACGTGCAATTCCAAGATGGTGTTGGAGCCTGCAGCGCCCGACAATGCAATGCGCAAGTCGCGTCGCTCGACGGTGATGCTGACCGGTGTCATGCCCATGCCGTACAGCACTGCGGGGATGTGTTCTTTGCCGCGAAGACGGCGAGCCTCTGGGCTGCCAGTGGTTCGTCCGACTTGTGTCTTCAATGTGGTGGTCATGAGAAACTCCAGAAATACTTTGGGTTGCGTGAGGTCGTCAAGCAATTACAACGGCTAACGAGCCTACAGCCCGAATTGCTCAATTAAATCTGCCCCTAGGGGCCAAATTTAGGACTGATTTTCGCCGTCGAAGAGGTCGCTGACGCTGGTCTCGTCGAAGACTGCAGCCAGGGCGTCGGCAAGGATTTTGGCCACTGAAAGCACCTCGATCTTGGCAATTCGCTTTTCGACTGGCAACGGCAGCGAGTTGGTGAGCACCACGCGGCTGATGGACGAGTTCTCGAGTCGCTCGATTGCGGGGCCGGACAAGACACCGTGCGTGGCCATGGCCCACACTTCCTTGGCGCCGCGCTCGAAGAGCAAGTCGGCGGCACTGACAATTGTTCCGCCCGTGTCGATCATGTCGTCGGCAAGGATGCACAAACGTCCGTCGACATCACCGATGACTTCTTTTGCTACTGCAATGTTGGTGGTTCCCTTCGGGCGGCGCTTGTTGATGAATGCAACGTCGGCATCCATGTCGGCAAGATGCTGCGCAAAACGTTCTGCAACTTTTACGCGGCCGGCGTCTGGCGACACGATGGTGACACCGTCTCGCGCATTGGCGCGCACGTAGTTTTCAAGTACCGGCATTGCGGTGAGGTGATCGACAGGGCCTTCGAAGAAGCCCTGAATCTGTCCGCTGTGCAAGTCGATAGAAACCATGCGCTTAGAACCCGCTGCTTTGAACAAGTCGGCAATTAAGCGAGCAGTAATCGGTTCACGGCCCTCTGCTTTGCGATCCTGGCGCGCGTAACCGTAGAAGGGGCACACTGCAGTCACGCGCTTTGCGGAAGCGCGGTATGCGGCGTCAATCATGATCAACTGCTCCATGATCGAGTCGTTCACGCTGCGACCATCTGCGCCGCAATGCGTCTGCATGATGAACACGTCGCCACCGCGAACACTTTCTCCAAAACGAGGACGTATTTCACCATTTGCGAATTCGACAATGTTTGCTTCACCAAGCTGCACTTCAAGATGCTGTGCCACTTCTTCGGCAAGTTGTGGGTGAGTGCGCCCTGTGTAGAGGGCCATTCGCTTTGTGGTGACTTTGTCGATCGTTTTGTTCATCTGTCCTCGGGTGGTGAGCCGTTTGGTACAGCGTAGAACACGGACGCCGTTTGGCTTTCTTCCGCGACCGACAGCAAGCGCCTGAGGCGCGTTGGCTGCACTATGAGTTCCGGGGAGAGGACTCGAACCCCTATAAACGGGACCAAAACCCGTTGTCCTGCCATTGAACGACCCCGGAAAGACGAGTACACAGTACTGACTCTTTGAGGAAAATGTAGAAATGGGCTCAGTTCCCGCTATCGTGTTCCGCGCTATGGGTTCACTTGTAAAACGTCGTCGCAAACGGATGCGAAAGAAGAAGCACAAGAAGATGCTTCGTCGTACCCGTCACCAGCGCCGCAAGTAACCGGCCTTTTCGCCCAAGCCCTTTTAGGGGGTGGTACGGGTGACAACAACAATTGCGCCCGGTAGGCGTTCGCCCAAGTTTGGGTACTCACCATCTAGCCACCACGTAGAGCCGCTTCCAGCCAGCACTGGCACAGCCCCAGCAGCTTCCTCAATGCGCTGTTTCCACACGGCAAGCCGAGGTTCAACAACCATTGCGGCAGCTTCCAATTGATTTACGATCTCGTCGGATTGCGGGGGGAGAGTGTCGTAGGCCCGATACACCACCGGCGTTGAAACACCGAATGGCAAAAGAATCAGTGTGATTGCTCGCGCAACAAATGGGAGTGGTTCGATGATTTCGCCAATGCCTCGAACACGAGCCCTTCCGCCAACCATGCAGAAAGGAATATCGGCGCCTATTCGAGATGCCGCCTCAAGATCTTGATAGTTGGCCCAACGGAAAATGGCTGCAGCGTCTGCCGAGCCACCGCCCAAGCCGCCACCATGCGGAATGTTTTTTTGTACGTGCACGCGCGCCTGTTTGCCACATTGCCGAAGTGCGCGCGAAACCAAGTTGTCGTCACTGGCAGTAAGCCCTTGCGCCTGCGGCCCGTCAAAACTAAGGCCCTGCTCGCCGGGTGTAACAGTGAGCACGTCGGCAATATCAAGCGTGACCATCTCGGCGTCGATCAGGTGATAACCATCGTCGCGCGTGCCTGTTACTTGCAATGAAAGCGTCAGTTTTGCGGGAGCAATCAGCGAAATCGGAGATGCGCTCATACGAATTCGAATCTAGGTGTTGCTAGCTGTTGACGGCAACACATAAACGGCCCCATGCCTGAATGTCTAGTTCTTCGGCTCGGGCCTCGGGCGATACATCGGCCTTGGTGAACGCGGCGGGAGTAACCATTGCCGACAAACACCTGCGCAGCATTTTTCGGCGTTGCGCAAAACCCGCGCGAACCAAAGTAAACAGTTGCTGCGGGTCGACATTTGCTACGGCTGGCGAAGCATGACGACGGATATCGACAAGCGCTGACGCAACATTTGGCTTCGGAATGAACACAGATGCCGGCACGTCGCCCACCATCTTCGCCGTAGCCCAATATGCAATCTTTACGCTGACTGCGCCATATGCGGGTGTTCGCGCGGTGGCAACGAAACGCTCAGCAACTTCTTTTTGCACCATCACCAACATGTGCTCAACAGCTGGTGCTTTGTCGAGCAAGTCGGCCACGAGCGGTGTCGCCACGTTGTACGGCAGGTTGGCCACAACATGCCACTTGGCGCTTCTTGCCACAAGTGGAGCCCAATCCAACAGCAGTGCATCGCCGTGGATCACTTCAACATTTGGCAAGTCGCGTACAACTTCGCGCAGTACTTCAACAACGCCGTTATCAATTTCGATTGCAACAATGTGCGCACCCGTTTCGGCAAGTGCAAGCGTGAGCGAACCGAGGCCCGCACCAATCTCGAGAACAAAATCGCCAGGGCCAACATCTGCCAGTCGCGCAATGCGCCGAACGGTGTTTGGGTCGACAACAAAGTTCTGTCCAAATGCCCGGCGCGGCGCTAGCCCGTAAGTCTCCAGTAGATGAGAGATATCGCTTGGAGAGTGGGTCACCAGGAAATCTTCACAGGTATTGGTGCATCAATCAGGTCTGCAAGCCGAGTGAACACCGTTGTATGCAAGATCACGGTAATGCCGGCGGGTACGAGAAGGCTGTACACGTTGGTGCACTTCACGCTTCTGCCATTGTTCACGTTGGTGATGGTGAGGTCGACACCGATTGGCGCCTCGATGCTGTAACAAATGGGGGTTTGGGTGTAACCCAAGTTGCTGAACGAGGCACGCCCGTCGATGGAATTTCCCGTGTCGGCCGGGTACGCAATGACTGCAGAGCCAGTTGGTGCCAGCGGTGCGGGGCCACCCAAAATGACCGACTCCGGAATGTCTTGTTCGATCACGGGGGGCACCGTCGTGGTGGTCACAGTGGTGGGGGTGGCATCATTCGAGTTTCCGCTGGACGTGCGAACAAAGACGATTGCTAGCAATGAAACAGTTGCGAGCACTGCAATGCGTCGACGCTCGTATATCGACAGAGCCACTGTGTAAAGGCTACGGAGCGATAAGCGGAAACGCAAGGCGCGCGTTTGCCGTGGTGGTGTGAGCAAGTTGCGCAACGGGTTCGCCGCGCAAGTCAGCAATAAATGTTCCTACGGTAGAAACGAGTGCAGGTTGATTTGGCTTTCCTCGATGCGGCACAGGTGCAAGAAATGGGGCGTCGGTTTCGATCAGCATGTGTTCGGGTGGGCACCATTGCGCCGCTTCGCGAACATCGTTTGCCGTCTTGAACGTGACGATGCCAGAAAACGAAAGGTACGCCCCTCGTTCCACACAAGCGCGCGCTTCTGGTTCGCCGCCAGTGAAGCAATGGAAGATGGTTCGTGGCGGCGTGCCTTGCGCATCAAGCACATCAAAGGTGTCATCCCACGCCTCGCGGGTGTGAATAACAAGCGGCAAGTTCAGTTCGTGCGCAAGTTGTATTTGTTGTGCAAATACTTCGCGCTGAACCGCTCGATCCGAATGGTCGTAGTAATAATCAAGGCCGCATTCGCCAATGCCAACAACTCGTGCCGACTGTAAGAAGGGCGTGATTGTCTCTACGCCATTTTTCGCATCATGCGGGTGTAGGCCAACGGTGGCGTACACGTCGGGGTGCATGTTTGCAATATCAATTGCTTGCCGCGTGGTGTCGGCATCTGTGCCAATCACAATCATGGTGACTACGCCGGCGTCTCGTGCTGCTTGCAGCGCATGATCCTGACCACCCGGAATGTTTTCTTCGTACACGTGACAGTGCGTGTCGATCCACTGCAACTCTTGGGTCATAGAGTTTTTCGCGGGAAGAGTGGTTCGCCTTTCACCACGGCGCATCCGCCTGGGTATTGACCCCACGTTGTGTCGGAATCAATGCGCAGATCGGAAATGTCTCCGGACAAACCAATGCGTTTCCAAATCTCTTGTGTAGTGGTGGGAAGCGCGGGGTTGGCAAGGATGGTGACAATTCGCAAAGCCTCAAGCGCATCGCCCATTACTGTTTCAACGGCTTCGCCCGGCTCCATCTTCCATGGTTCGTGATTTTCGAGATGCGAGTTGGTTGCGCCGATGAGTTGCCACGTTGCCTCAAGGGCCTTGCTTGGTTGCACTGCCATCCATGCAGCCGAAGTTTCGCGAACCGCGGTGGCAGCAATTTCGGCAAGTGGGCTGGATGCACTTGGCTTTGGTCCAAGGCCGCCGCATTTCTTTTCCACCACTGTTGCAATACGCGCGGCCAAGTTGCCCAAGTTGTTTGCAAGATCCGAGTTGAAGCGCTTCGTAATTCCTTCAAGCGTGAAGTCACCGTCGTTGCCGTATGTGGTGTCGGCAAGCACGTAGTAACGAAACCCGTCAACGCCAAAGACATCAATGAGGTCGAGTGGGTCGACAACGTTTCCAGCCGTCTTGCTCATCTTTTCCCCATCGGTGAGCAACCAGCCACCAACAGCCCAGCCCTTCGGTGGCTCGATGCCGGCCGACATCAACATTGCCGGCCAATACACGCAATGGAAACGGATGATGTCTTTGCCGATGAAGTGGTAGTCAACCGGCCAACGTTGCGCGAACGCTGCATCGTCGGTGCCATAACCAAGCGCAGTGATGTAGTTGGCAAGTGCGTCGAACCACACATAGGCAACGTGCGACGAATCCCACGGAAGGGGAATGCCCCAAGTGAGTGTCTTGCGGCTGATTGAAAAATCGTGCAAGCCAGTCTTTATGAAACCAATCACTTCGTTCATGCGGAAACCGGGCGTGATTGCCTGCGGGTGATCGGCGTACCACTGCAGCAACCGATCTTCGAAGCGCGAGAGGCGAAAGAAATAGTTTTCCTCTTCAACAAATGTTGTCGGCGTGCGATGAATTGGGCACTTTCCTTCTACAAGTTCGTCATCGGTGAAGTAGGCCTCACACGCAACGCAATACTGGCCCTTGTATACATCAGACTCGATATCGCCGGCGTCGTAGCAAGCCTGCAGCAGCTTTTGCACACCAACGGCGTGGCGTTTTTCAGTGGTGCGAATGAAATCGTCGTGCGTGATGTTGAGGCGCTGCCAGGCCTGCTGAAAAAGCGGGGCGATCGAGTCGGCAAAGGCCTGTGGTGAAACACCCTGCGCGTCCGCCGC
>Ga0208852_1000374_pt1 | contig 12328 bp, 9 predicted proteins | sample LakMenEpi18Jun09_FD_150711 | JGI IMG/M metagenome (GOLD analysis project Ga0208852, IMG submission 150711) | Freshwater microbial communities from Lake Mendota, WI - 18JUN2009 deep hole epilimnion ns (SPAdes) | ecosystem: Environmental > Aquatic > Freshwater > Lake > Epilimnion/Euphotic zone ...
GTGCACGTGGACGCGGTCGACGCCGGCGTCGCGGAGCTTGGCCATCAGCTCTTCGGTGAGCGGGGCTTCGGACTTCGCGAGGAGCTTGGCGGCGCCGGAGGGGTTCGCGACGTCGGCGGCCAGGTGACGGCCGAGGGCGGCGTCGCCGAGCGTGATGACTTCGGAACCGGGGGCCACGTCGCGGGAATCCGTGACGATGACGTCCATGGCCACGTCGCAGAGCTTACGGGTCATGTAACCGGCGTCGGCGGTCTTCAGCGCGGTGTCGGACAGACCCTTACGGGCGCCGTGCGTCGAGATGAAGTACTCGAGGACCGAGAGGCCTTCGCGGAAGGAGGACAAGATCGGACGTTCGATGATCTCGCCGGAGGGCTTGGCCATCAGGCCGCGAGCGCCGCAGAGCTGCTTCACCTGCGCCTTGTTACCACGCGCGCCGGAGTCCATGAGGACGTACACCGGGTTGATGAGCATGCGGTGCTCGTGGCGCGGGTCGCCCTTGCGGACGCCGGCGACCTTGGCGGATTCGGAGAGGGTCTTGTACACCGACTGGGCGATGGTGTCCGTCGCGGAGGACCAGGTGTCGACGACCTTGTTACGACGCTCGTCGTTGGTGATCGTGCCAGCCTCGTTCTGGCGCTGGAACTCGCGGACCTTGACCGTGGCGTCGCGGACGATGCCGTCCTTCTCCTTCGGGTAGATCATGTCGCTGACGCCAATCGAGATACCGGCCTTCGTGGCGACGCGGAAACCGGTCTCCTTGAGGGCATCCAGCACCGGGATGGAAGCCTCGCGGCCGCAGTGCTTGTAAGTGTTCAGGATGAGGTCGCCGAGCTGGCCCTTCTTCACCGTGAAGTTGACGAAGCCGATTTCGGCGGGCCAAATCGTGTTGAAGAGAATGCGACCGACGGTGGTGACGATGGTGCGGGCCGCCTTGTCGCCGTAGACGGTGTCGCGACCCTGGTCGGGGTTGGCGAAGCGGACCCAGTCGTGGAAGTGCAGGGCGCCCTCGGCCTCGGCGAAGGTCGCCTCGGAGACGGAACCGAGCACCGGGAGGTGCTTCTCGTCGGCCGGCTTATCGGCCGGCTCGAGCGTCAGGTAGTAGGCGCCGAGCACGATGTCCTGGGACGGCGTGAGGATCGGCTTGCCGCTCGACGGCGAGAAGATGTTGTTCGTGGACATCATCAGGAGCTTGCACTCCATGATGGCTTCCAGGGACAGCGGGACGTGGACGGCCATCTGGTCACCGTCGAAGTCCGCGTTGTAAGCGGTACAGACGAGCGGGTGCAGGCGGATAGCGTCGCCCTCGATTAGGACGGGCTCGAAGGCCTGGATGGAGAGACGGTGGAGCGTCGGGGCACGGTTCAGGAAAACCGGGTGGCCCTTGGTGACTTCTTCCAGGATGTCCCAGACCTCGGGCTTCTTCTGCTCGATATGCTTGCGGGCGCCGCGGACGGTGTGCGCGAAGCCGAGCTCCTTGAGGCGACGGATGATGAAGGGCTCGAAGAGGACGAGCGCCATCTTCTTGGGCAGGCCGCACTGGTTGAGCTTGAGCTCGGGACCGATGACGATGACGGAGCGGCCGGAGTAGTCGACGCGCTTGCCGAGGAGGTTCTGGCGGAAACGGCCGTGCTTGCCCTTCAGCATGTCCGAGATGGACTTGAGCTGACGGTCGCGGTCCTTGACCGGCTTGCCGTGGCGGCCGTTGTCGAGGAGGGCGTCGACGGCTTCCTGGAGCATGCGCATCTCGTTATGGATGATGACGTCCGGCGTCTTCATCTGGATGAGCTGCTTCAGGCGGTTGTTGCGGTTGATGACGCGACGGTAGAGGTCGTTCAAGTCGGAGGTGGCGAAACGGCCGCCTTCGAGGGGAACGAGCGGACGGAGGTCCGGCGGGATGACCGGGAGCACCGTCAGGATCATGTGCTCAGGGCGCTTGCCGGAAGCCAGGAAGCCCTGGATGATCTTCATGCGGCGGGCGATCTTCTTCTTGATCTGCTTGGAGCGGGTGGAGCGGAGCTGGTCGCGCAGGTTCTCGACCGTGGAGGCGAGATCCATCTTCTTGAGCAGTTGCTGGAGGGCTTCGGCGCCCATGCGGGCCTTGAAGGCGTCGGGACCGTGCTGTTCGACGGCCTTGCGGTAGGACTCCTCATCGAGGAGGTCCTTCTCGGCGAGGCCGGTCTGGCCGGGGTCGACCACCAGGTACTTCTGGTAGTAGATGACCTGCTCGAGCTGGCGGGTGGTCATGTCGAGCATCAGCGACAGGCGGCTGGGCATGCTCTTCAGGAACCAGATGTGGGAGACCGGGATCGCCAGGCGGATGTAGCCCATGCGCTCGCGACGGACGCGGGAGACAGTGACCTCGACGCCGCACTTATCGCAGACGACGTCCTTGTACTTCACCTTCTTGTACTTGCCGCAATAGCACTCGTAGTCGCGCACCGGACCGAAGATGCGCTGGCAGAAGAGGCCGTTGGGCTCGGGCTTGAAGGAGCGGTAGTTGATGGTCTCAGGGCTCTTCACTTCCTTGAGGCCCTTGACCTTGCGGTTGCCGTGCTCGTCGAGCTCGGCAAGGAACTGCTCGCCCGTCCAGGCGACGATCTCCTCGGGGGAGGCGATCGAGATGGAGACGAAGTCGAAGGACTGCTCCTTGGACTCGTTCGGCGTGAACTCGGGGGTGTGCTCCGGGTGGATCATGTCGGTAAGTGCTGGGGATTAGCTGCGTTCGGCGGCGGTCGTGCTGCCCAGACGGACGTCGAGGCAGAGCGCCTGCATCTCCTTCATCAGGACGTTGAAGGACTGCGGGGTGCCGCTGACCAGGGTGTTGTCGCCCTTGACGAGCTGCTCGTAGATCTTGGTGCGGCCGGCGACATCGTCGGACTTGACCGTGAGGAGCTCCTGCAGGGTGTAGGCGGCGCCGTAGGCCTCGAGGGCCCAGACTTCCATCTCGCCGAAGCGCTGGCCGCCGTACTGGGCCTTGCCGCCGAGGGGCTGCTGGGTGATGAGGCTGTACGGACCGGTGGCGCGGGCGTGGATCTTGTCCGCGACGAGGTGGTTCAGCTTCATCATGTAGATGTAGCCGACGACGACGTCCTGGTCGAAGGCCTCGCCGGTGTGGCCGTTGATGAGCATGGCCTTGCCGGTCTCGGGCAGGCCGGCCTGCTTGAGGTATTCGCGGATCTGCTTCTCGGGGATGCCGTCGAAGATCGGGGTGGCGACCTTCAGGCCGAGCTTGGAGCAAGCCCAGCCGAGGTGCGTCTCGAGCACCTGGCCGACGTTCATGCGGGAAGGCACGCCCAGGGGGTTGAGGCAGATGTCGACGGGGGTTCCGTCGGAGAGGTAAGGCATGTCCTCGACCGGCACGATGCGGGCGACGACGCCCTTGTTGCCGTGGCGGCCGGCCATCTTGTCGCCGACCTGGATCTTGCGCTTGGTGGCGATGTAGACCTTGACGTTCTTGATGGCGCCGCCCTCGTCGATGCCCTGCTCGATGGCCTCGACCTTGCGGGTGCGCTCCTGCTCGAGCTCGTCGAAGCGGCGGTGGTAACCGTCGACGATCTGGCGGATTTTCTGCTTCACCGGCGAGTCGTTCATCTCGATGGTGCGGGAAACGGACGCCAGACGGCGGAGGAGGGTCTTGGTGATCTTGCGGTTGGCCGGGATGATGGCCTCGCCGGTGTCGGAATTCTTGACGTCCAGCGGGATCTTCTCGCCGAGCAGGATATTGGAGAGAGATTCCGTCATCTCCTCGCGGAGGCGGGAATCCTGGGTGCGGTACTCCTCGTTGACCTTCTTGAGCGCGCGGCGCTGGTCGTTCGGGGAGAGGCGGCCGTCATCCTGGTCGGTGCGGGACGAGACCTTCACGTCCATGATGATGCCGGAGATGCCGGAGGGCACGCGGAGGGAAGTGTCCTTCACGTCGCGGGCCTTCTCGCCGAAGATGGCGCGGAGGAGCTTCTCCTCGGGGGCGAGGTCTCCCTCGGACTTCGGGGTGATCTTGCCGACGAGGATGTCGTCGGGCTTCACCTCGGCGCCGATGCGGATGACGCCGTCGCGGTTGAGGTTGCGCAGGGCTTCCTCGCCGAGGTTCGGGATGTCGCGGGTGATCTGCTCGGGCCCGAGCTTGGTGTCGCGCGCGGTGACCTCGAACTCCTCGATGTGGACGGACGTGAAGACGTCGTCCTTGAGCATGCGCTCGGAGAGGAGGATCGCGTCCTCGAAGTTGTAGCCGTTCCAGGGCATGAAGCCGACCAGGACGTTGCGGCCGAGCGCGAGCTCGCCCTTGTCGGTGGCGGCGCCGTCGGCGATGACGTCACCGGCCTTGACCTTGTCGCCACGGCGGACCAGCGGACGCTGGTTGAAGCAGGTGGACGAGTTGGTCTTGAGGAACTTGCGGAGGTCGTAGACGTAGATACCCTTGGACGGCTCGGACTTGAACTTCTTGTTCTCGAGCTGGGCGGGCGGGACCTCGCCGTCCTTGGTGACGACGATGCGGCGCGAGTCGGCCGCGGCGACGATGCCCGGACCCTCGGCGACGACGACCGTCTTCGAGTCGATGGCCACGCGGCGCTCGAGGCCGGTGCCCACGTAGGGGGCCTCGGTGATGACCAGAGGCACGCCCTGGCGCTGCATGTTGGAACCCATGAGCGCGCGGTTCGCGTCGTCATGCTCCAGGAAGGGGATGAGCGCGGCGGCCACGGACACGACCTGCTGGGGGGAGACGTCCATGTAGTCGACGTCCTCGGGGTCGACCTCGAGGATATCGTCGCGGAAGCGGACGGTGACCTTGCCCTTGAGGCGGGAGGCGTCGTCGAGCTCGGAATTGGCCTGGGCGACCTTGAACTTCTCCTCCTGGTCGGCCGTCATGAACTCGACCTGGCTCGAGACCTTGCCGCGCGCGACCTTGCGGTACGGGGCCTCGATGAAGCCGAACTCGTTGATACGGGAGTAGGTGGAGAGGGAATTGATCAGGCCGATGTTCGGACCTTCCGGGGTCTCGATCGGGCAGATGCGGCCGTAGTGGGACGGATGGACGTCGCGCACCTCGAAGCCGGCGCGGTCGCGGTTGAGGCCGCCGGGCCCGAGCGCGGAGAGACGGCGCTTGTGCGTGAGCTCGGCGAGCGGGTTGATCTGGTCCATCAGCTGGGACAGCTGGCTGCGGGCGAAGAACTCGCGGACGGCATTGCCGAAGGGCTTCGGGTTGACGAGTTTCTGCGGGGTGATCGAGTCGACGCTCTGGTCGTACTCGTTGATGCGGGCCTTGACGGTCTTGACGACGTTCTTGAGGCCGGCGCGGCACTGGTTGGCGAGAAGCTCGCCGACGTTGCGCACGCGGCGCGAGCCGAGGTGGTCGATGTCGTCGATGGCGCCGTCGCCGGCGCGCAGCTTACAGAGAAGCTTGGTGGCTTCGACGATGTCCTCCGGGGTGATCGTGCGGGTGTCGAGGGAGACGTCCAAGCTGAGCTTCTGATTGAGCTTGTAGCGCCCGACGCGGCCGAGGTCGTAGCGCAGCGGGTCCTGGAAGAGGCGCTGCATGTGGGCGCGGGCGCCCTTGACGTTGACGGGCTCGCCCGGGCGGAGCTTGCGGAAGATCTCCTTGAGGGCCTCCTCCTCGTTGCGGACCGCGCCGATGTCCTTGCGGAGGGAGAGGATGATCGCGCCGTCGTCGAAGGCGGTGTCGAAGACGCCGAACTTCTGCTTGGGAAGCTGCTTGTGGATCTCCTTGAGGGTCTCGCGGGAAAGCTTGTCGTACTGCTTGGCGACGACCTTGCCGGTCTCGACGTCGACGATGGGGTCGGCGTAGACGAGTTGGGAAAGGGCCTCGGGGTCGAGCTCGAGGGCCGCCTTGGCGGTCATCTCGCGATGGGCGTAGAAGAGGGAGAGGATGTCCTTGTCATCCTTGTAGCCGAAGGCGCGGAGCAAGGTGGTGACGAGGAACTTGCGGCGGCGGCGGCGGCGATCGAGGTAGACCCAGAGCAGGTCGTTCTGGTCGAACTGGATTTCGATCCAGGTGCCGCGGTCGGGGATGATGCGGAAGGCGTGCAACACCTTGCCGCTGGTGTGGGCCGACTCCTCGAAGCAGATGCCCGGGCTGCGGTGCAGCTGGGAGACGACGACGCGCTCGGCGCCGTTGACGATGAAGGAACCGCGGTCGGTGATCATCGGGACCTCGCCCATGAGGATCTCCTCGTCCTTGAAGGCCTGCTTCTCGCGGAGACGCAACTTCAGCATGACGGAGATGGCGTAGGTGGTGCCCTCGCGGATGCACTCGAGCTCGGTCGACTTCGGCATGACCAAGCTGTACTCGAGGTACTCGAGGCGGAAGGTGCCGTTGTTGCTCTCGACCGGGAAAGCCTCGCGGAAGACGGCGTCGAGGCCGACGTTCTGGCGGGCGGCGGCGTCCTCGTCGATCTGCAGGAACTCGTTGAAGGAGAAGATTTGGTTCTCGATCAGGTTCGGCGGAGGGATGACTTCGCGGAGTTTACCGAAGTTTTTGCGCTCTTGAGGCATGGCTGGTGAAGGTGGGCTCGGAGTGTCGGGTTGTTTCGGTGGTGCTGACTGGTTTGCCTGGTGGGGTCGGACTAGGCGGCCGTGGGAAAGAAAAAGCGGGGAGGGGTCGCCGGACCCGGGAGGGTGCTACCCTCCCCGCTCTGCAGATGTGCGTCGGAAGACGGATTACTTGACCTCGACCTCGGCGCCGGCGGCCTTGAGCTTGGTCTCGATATCCTTGGCTTCGTCCTTGGACACGCCTTCCTTGACGGGCTTCGGGGCGCTGTCGACCAGGTCCTTGGCTTCCTTGAGGCCGAGGCCGGTGATGGTGCGGACTTCCTTAATGACGTTGATGGGCGTGGCGCCCTTGGCCTTCAGGATGACGTCGAAGGTGGTCTTCTCCTCGACGGGAGCGGCGGCGGCGGCACCGGCGCCGGCGGCGGCGACCGCGACCGGAGCAGCGGCGGAGACGCCCCACTTCGTTTCGAGGTCCTTGACGAGATTGGCGATATCGAGAACGCTCTGGGCGCTCAGCCACTCGACGACTTGTTCCTTGGTGATGTTGCTCATGGTATTGGGTTTCCTTGAATGGTTAGCGTCCGGTGAAGGACATTTGAGGGCGCGAGGCCCCTAACCGGGGTTCTTTGGATTTGGGTTGTATTGGGTTGTTGGGTTCCCCCCGCTCGGATCCGACCACATGGCCGGACCTCCGCGGGGAAAGGGGTTCAGGCGGCCTTGTCGGCAGCCTGGCGCTTCGCGTCGAGGACGCGGACAAACGACGAGGCCGGGGTGGACAGCAGCGAGAGCAGCTGGGCACGGATACCGTCGAGGGACGGTAGCTTGGAGAGGGACTCGACCTCGGCCTTGCTCAGGAGCTTGGCATCGAGGATGCCGCCCTTGACCTCCAGCTTGGAGAAGTCCTTGAAGAAGGTCACGAGGACCTTGGCCACGCCGGTCGGGTTGTTGCCGCCGGTGACGAGAGCGGTGTGGCCGCTGAGGGCCTCGCGCGGGAGCACAGGGAGCTTGGCGTCCTTGACGGCGATGTTGAGGATGCTGTTCTTAACCACGTGGTACTCGGCGCCGTGGGCGCGGAGTTGTTCGCGGACCTTGTTCGCGTTCTCCACGGTGACGCCCGTGAAGTTGGCGAGGAGCAGGTAGTTGGAGGCGGCCAGCTGGGCGGCCACTTCGTCGACGAGGAATTGTTTTTCGGCGCGCATGTTCGGGGGTGCTCGGGGTTACGGGATTAGGCGGTCGCGGCGGCGGCCGAGTAGGGCTTGAGGTCCACGGCGACGCCGGGGCTCATGCTGGCGCTCACGGTGATGGACTTGATGAAGCGGCCGCCGGCGAAACCGGCGGGCTGGGCCTTCACGAGGGCGGATAGGGCGGCCTGGGCGTTCTCGGTGAGCTGCAGGGCGGAGAAGGACTTCTTGCCGATGACGATCACGATGTTGCCCGTCTTATCCATCTTGAATTCGACGCGGCCGGCCTTCACTTCCTTGATGGTCTTCGGGATGTCATCGGAGACGGTGCCGGACTTCGGGTTCGGCATGAGGCCCTTCGGACCGAGGACGCGGGCGACCTGACGGACGTCCTTCATCGCGGTGACGGTGGAGATGGCGACGTCGAAGTCGAGGAACCCGCCGTTGACCTTGGCGATCAGGTCGGCAAGGCCGGCGTAATCCGCGCCGGCGGCGAGGGCTTCGGCCGGGTTCTCGGTAAAGGCGAGGACCTTGATCTTCTTGCCGGAACCATTCGGAAGGGAGACGGTGCCGCGGACCATCTGGTCCGACTGCTTGGGGTCGACGCCGAGGAAGGCGGAGATTTCGACGGTCTCGTCGAACTTGGCGCCGGGCATCTTCTTGATGATCTCGGCGGCTTGGGCGATATCGTACTTCGCCTTCAGGTCGGCGACCTGGGCGGCGGCGCGGTAGCGCTTGCTGGGTTGTTTGCTCATAGCGACTTTTGGTCTCCTGCGGGGTGCAGTGGTTGGGTGGGTTTAGGGTTGGGTGAAAATCAGCCGACGACCTCGATGCCCATGGAGCGGGCGGTGCCGGCGATCATGCGCGCGGCGTTGTCGGGATTGATGGCGTTCAGGTCCTTCTTCTTGAGCTCGACGATCTCGAGGAGCTGCTTTTTGGTGACCTTGCCGACCTTGTCGCGGTTCGGCACCTTGGAGCCGGACTCGATTTTCGCGGCCTTCTTGAGAAGGACGGAGGCGGGCGGGGACTTGAGGACGAAGGTAAAGGACTTGTCCTGGTAGACGGAGATGATGACCGGAAGGATCATGCCGGCCTGGTCCTTGGTCTTGGCGTTAAATTCCTTACAGAACGCCATGATGTTGACGCCCTTCGCGCCGAGCGCGGGGCCGACGGGGGGAGCAGGGTTAGCGGCGCCCGCGGGGAGCTGGAGCCTGATTTCGGCGACGACTTTCTTGGCCATGGTGGTGTAGTTTGGAAGTTAGGAGTGGAAAAGGGATCAGTCGCGATCGTCGCGCTCGACCTGCCAGAACTGGAGCTCGACCGGGGTGGAACGACCGAAGATGTCGACGGAGACCTGGAGGATGCCGCGGTCGGGCTCGATCTTATCGATGTTGCCGGCCAGGTTGGCGAAGGGGCCGTCGGTGATCTTAACGCGCTCGCCCAGATGGTACTCGATCTTCGGCACGACCTTGTCGGCCGCGTCGGCCATCTGCTGCTGGATGGTGCGGATCTCGTCCTCGCGCAGCGGGACGGGGGTCTGGCCGCCAATCAGGCCGATGATGCCGTCGATGCCGCGGAGGAGATTCCAAGGGGCTTCGAGCAGGTTGCCGTCCTCGTCGAAGAAGCGGGCCCGGACGAAGAGGTACGAGGGGTACAACTTCATCTCGCTCTCACGCTTCTTGCCGTTGCGGAACTCCTTGACGGTCTTCACCGGCATGAGGATCTCGGCGACGTAGTCGCCCATCTCCTCGTCCTTGATGGCTTTTTCAAGGAGACGCTTCGCCTTGCTCTCGTTGTTCGAGAGGGTCTGGAGCGTGTACCAGCGGTAATCGGAGGGGGAGTTGGACATGGGAGGTTCAGCGGACCAGATGGGTCGCGAACTGGACGAAGTTGGAGAGCGAGAAATCGCAGAGGAAGACGACGGCGCCCAGGAGGGCGACGACGACGATCACGACCAGGGTGGAGTCCGCCAGCTCCTTGAGCGTGGGCCACGAAGCCTTCACGAAGACCTCGTTGATGGTCTCGTTCCAGAATTGGCGCAGGCGTCCGAGGAAGCTGAACATGTGGTGGTGGTGATCGAGGGTGAAGGTGGCAGGACGGGTGGGAGTCGAACCCACAACCAACGGTTTTGGAGACCGCTACTCTGCCAATTGAGCTACCGTCCTGTGTGTTGGTTTTTAAAGAGACCGATGCCGGGCCCCTTTTTCGGGGGCCGCGGCATCGTGAATCAGGCCTTTCGGCGCGGAATCACTTGGTGATCTCGAGGATTTGGCCGGCGCCGATGGTCTTGCCACCTTCGCGGAGGGCGAAGCGCTGGCCCTTCTCCATCGCGACGGGCTTCTGCAGCTCGATCGTGATCGTGACGTTGTCGCCGGGCATCACCATTTCCACGCCTTCCGGGAGGATGACGGTGCCGGTCGCATCGCAGGTGCCGAAGAAGAACTGCGGGCGATAGTTGTTGGTGAAGGAAGTGTGGCGACCACCTTCGTCGGCCTTCAGGACGTAGATCTGGGCCTTGGCGACGGTGTGGGGCTTGATGCTGCCCGGCTTGGCGAGGACCTGGCCGCGCTCGATCTGGCTCTTTTCGACGCCGCGAACGAGGAGACCGACGTTGTCGCCCGCCTGGCCCTGGTCGAGCTCCTTGCGGAACATCTCGACGCCGGTGACGGTGGTCTTGAGGGTGTCGCGAAGACCGACGATTTCGATTTCTTCGCCGACCTTGATGACGCCGCGCTCGATACGACCAGTGGCGACGGTGCCGCGACCGGTGATGGAGAAGACGTCCTCAACGGCCATCATGAAGGGCTTGTCGGTCTCGCGCTTCGGCTCAGGGATCTCGGCGTCGAGAGCATCCAGGAGATTCTGGATGGCCTGCTCGCCTTCCGGCTTGGCATCGAGGGCAGCGGTGGCGGAACCACGGACGATCTTGGCGTTGTCGCCGTCGTACTGGTACTTGTTGAGGAGGTCGCGGACTTCCATCTCGACGAGGTCGATCAGGTCGGGCTCGGAGAGGTCGACCTTATTGAGCCAGACGACGATCTTCGGCACGCCGACCTGGCGGGCGAGGAGGATGTGCTCCTTGGTCTGGGGCATGACGCCGTCGGCGGCGGAGACGACGAGGATCGCACCGTCCATCTGGGCGGCGCCGGTGATCATATTCTTGACGAAGTCGGCGTGGCCCGGGCAGTCGACGTGGGCGTAGTGGCGGCTGACGGACTCGTACTCGACGTGCGAGGCGGCGATGGTCACGGTCTTCGTGGCGTCACGGACGGTGCCGCCCTTGGTGATTTCGGCGTACGACTTGTTCTCGGCGAGACCCTTGCGAGCCTGGACGGCGACGATTGCGGCGGTCGTGGTCGACTTGCCATGGTCGATGTGACCGATGGTACCGACGTTGACGTGGGGCTTAGTGCGGTTGAACTTCTCTTTGGCCATGGTTTTGGTGGTGGGAGGTGGTTGGTTGGTTGGTGTGTGGAAAGGAAAGTGGTGGAGCCCCCGACTGGATTTGAACCAGCGACCTCGTCCTTACCAAGGACGCGCTCTGCCAACTGAGCTACAGGGGCATCCCGGCCACGTACTTGGGACGCAGAGGGAAGGGTTTGAATGACCATGCCCACCAACCCCGTCAAGCGGATATTTCCAAGCCTTTTACAACCCGTCTGGCGCCCTTAGGGGACGACCGTCAGCCGGTACGATCCGGAGGGCAAATGCTTGGCCCAAGGAACCCCCGCCGCCCACGTCAAAATCCCGCGGTCGACCGCCTTATCGCCGGTGGACCTAACCAACGTAGGTGCACCCTGCAGCCCAAGTGAGTCGAGCCCGATTGTTGCCTCAAAAAAGGCTAATGGTGGGGTGTTTTCTTTATTTTTATCTGCTGATTTTAACTTTTTAATGTCTAAAGGGGGCAAAATCCCACTTATTGAAGGCTTTGAACCCCTATTAAGTTCGAAAACTTCAAAGCTCCCATGACGGGGAGGGAGGCCGGATTGGGTCAAATTGGCTCTCCCGAAGGTCGTGAAGGGTTCGGCCTGGGCGAGGGGGACAGCGGAGGCCACCAAAGGCGAGGCGGGGTCCGTCATCTTCAGCGGGGGCTCATCTCCCTTAAACGGGTCACTGAGCAATCTCCGGTCCAGCCGGGCAAAAGGGGTTTCCTCGCTCGGCTTAGGCCCGACCATCGTCGTCTCAGGGGCATTGATCAAGCGAGCAGGCATGTAGGCCACCGAGGGGTCGAGCAATACCGCCGCCTCCGTCGTGCCGTCGCCCTTGGCCACCCAGCGCACGCCCGAGCGCAGCGGTTCGACCGCGGGCAAGCCGCCGTCGGTCGGCCGGACCAGCACCAAGACGGCCAGGAAGACGACCAAGCCGGCGACCAAAGCCCGGCGAGTCAGCGGAGGCAAACGACCCCCGGTGAGGTCGCGGATGGTCCGGAGCGAACGCACGTTCAGCTGCCGGCGGGGCGGGCCGCGACGATGATTCGGGCCAGGGAGCCGCGGCCTTCGCGGACATAGCTCAGAGTAAGGGTCTCGCCGGGTTTGCGCCGGGAGATGGCGACGCGGAGGTCGGTCCAGCCGTCGAACGGTCGGCCATCGAGCGCCACGATGATGTCCCCGATTCGCAGGCCGGCCTTGGCCGCCGGCAGGCCG